>Ga0115565_10001788_pt1 | contig 17289 bp, 9 predicted proteins | sample COGITO_mtgs_1105_FD_87199 | JGI IMG/M metagenome (GOLD analysis project Ga0115565, IMG submission 87199) | Pelagic marine microbial communities from North Sea - COGITO_mtgs_110530 | ecosystem: Environmental > Aquatic > Marine > Epipelagic | place: Germany:Helgoland, sampling site Kabeltonne... | reverse complement strand
GTAGATCTGCGCCTGCCACCACCCGTTCAGTCTCGGCACTGACGTTGCTGTCGCCGGAGATCACCACGCTGCGTCCACGGTAATCAATGCGGTAACCCAAGCCAGGGTCAATCGGTGGATGCTCGGCCCGGTAGGCGGTAATTTTGAGGTCCCCATCATCGATAATGACCCCTGCTGTCACAGTCTGGTGATCTATCAGGCCCAAGTGGGGCGGCAGGAACGCCTCTCCGTGATGGGCACTGCGATATTGGCGGTCGTGCTGGTAGGTGACGTTGATGCCATCGACGACCTCACCAACGCCTTGAGGGCCTATAACACGCATGGGTTCTTTGCGACCCGTCACCCATGAGTTGAGATTGACCTCGTATATTTCGGCGATGTGATCTGAGTGAAAGTGGCTGATTAAAATACCATCGAGCCGATCAGTGGGTAAATTGAGCAGCGCAATATTGTTAGTCGACCCCGCGCCAGAGTCGATGAGGTAAAAATGTTCTGGCGTCACCACTGCAATGCAGGCTTGCGCTTGCCCCATGCCCAGCGGTGAGGCACTGCCGCAGACGAACACGCGCAAGCTTTCCGACTCTGGCAATCCCTGAGTGCCGCGCTTGGCAATCATGGCCGTACCGCGGTCGAGTATTTTGTCTTGGACGGGGGAGAGACTGAGGACAAGCAGCCCTAAAATCGCGAGTAGCGCTAACACGACCACCGATACAATAATCTTCTTCAAAATAGGTCTCCTGTTAACAGATCCGGCATTGAATGAGCCTGATCGTGCTGACTATTTTTACGTCATTTTGTGCATTCACAGCGGTTAGAATCAGTGATTCATAGAGACGTCAAAATATGGCACACAACGTGCCAACAAGAAAGTCGCCCCCTCAGAATTGCTCCGCTGAGACAGACATGAGGTTAGCGGCGCCACTTAAAATACCGGCTTCACACACCAGTGTACGTGGCAGAATACGATCGTAATAAAAAGACGCCGTCTGCAATTTCGCTTCATAGAAATCGGATTCCTCTGAACCGGACGCAAGCCCTTGCTGCGCAGTCAGCGCAGCTTTAGCCCAAAAGTAGGCCAGGCACGCATAACCCGAAAACATAAGATAATCGACAGATGCGGCGCCTGCTTCGTCTGCATTTTCAAGGGCCTTGGTGCCGATGTGGAGTGTTAAATCCGCCCACTTTTGGTTGAGCGCCATTAATGGAGTAATAAAGTGCTTGAGTGCGTCGTTCTGCGCGTTCTCCTTACAAAAGAGGTGGATTTCTTTTGTGAAATTTCGCAGCAATTCGCCGCCGGAGCCCAGAACTTTGCGGCCTGTAAAGTCGAGCGCTTGTATGCCTGTAGTGCCTTCATAAATCGTTGCGATACGAGCGTCTCTGACATTTTGCTCAACGCCCCACTCCTTAATGTAACCGTGCCCGCCAAAGCATTGAAGTGCCAGATTTGCTGACTCAAAACCGGTCTCGGTGAGAAAGGCTTTTGCTACGGGAGTCATGAACGACATCATGTCCTCGGCAGCGCGGCGGTCCTGTTCGTCGGTGGCGTGTTCAATGACGTCCACTAATTTTCCGGTATAGGTGATCATCATACGGCCGCCCTCTGACAGGGCTTTTTGAGTGAGTAGCATGCGGCGCACATCGGGATGAACAATAATCGGGTCGGCCGGGCCGCTGGGGTTCTTTGGTCCCGTTACTGAACGCATTTGCAGACGGTCTTTCGCATAGGCCAAGGCTTTTTGGTAGCCCAATTCCATGTGCGCAACGCCCTGCAGTGCGGTACCAATTCGTGCCGTGTTCATAAACGTGAACATGGCCTCGAGCCCTCTGTTGGGCTCGCCGAGCAAGAAACCCGTCGCGCCATCGAAGTTCATGACACAGGTCGCGTTGCCATGAATGCCCATTTTGTGTTCCAGCGAGCCACAGTGCAGCGCATTCCGGTCGCCCAGCGAGCCGTCGTCGTTAACCAGGTGCTTGGGGATAATAAACAGTGAAATGCCCTTTACGCCGACCGGTGCATCGGGCAGACGGGCAAGCACTATATGCACAATATTTTCGGTCAGATCGTGCTCGCCTGACGAGATGAAGATCTTTGTACCTGTAATGCTATAGCTGCCGTCGGCGCACGGATCTGCTTTTGTCCGCAGCATCCCAAGGTCGGTGCCGCAGTGCGCTTCAGTCAGGCACATGGTGCCGGTCCAGTGTCCCTCCACGAGCTTTTGTAAAAACACCGCCTTTTGCTCTTCTGAGCCGTGCGACTTGATCGTATTGACGGCGCCGTGCGATAGCCCCGGGTACATTCCCCACGCCCAATTGGCCGTTCCACGCATTTCCGTCAGAATGATCGAAAGCGATTCTGGGAGTCCCTGCCCACCGTACTGGGGATCACCAGCCAGCGCAGGCCATCCGCCGGCGACATACTGTTGGTAGGCTTCTTTGAAACCGGTGGGAGTAGTCACTTCACCCCCGTTCCACGTGCAACCTTCTCGATCGCCAACGGCATTAAGCGGCGACAACTGTTCGGAGCAGAACCGGCCAAATTCTTCTAATATGACGCCAATCAGCTCAGGGTTTATATCCGCACCTTGAAAGCGAGTCTCGTAGTGATGTTGATAGTCGAACACCTCAAACATTGAGAATGTAATGTCGCGAAGCGGTGCGGTGTAGTCAGTCATTGGGTACCTGCTTTGTGAGTCCAAGTATTAAGGAGCGGTTTTTATGCTTTTTGGCACCTCGTGCGTGGTGCTCTTCAATGGTGCCATTATGTGCCGTGAGTTATAGCGAAATCGACGCTTAAAAAGGGGTTTGAGTCGATATCAAGATAGCTCGTTCTTGACAGTCCAAGGAAATCATATTCGGCCACGACAAATCAGCATTCGTTGAGTGCGCCGTCATCCAGACCCTTGTTCAGCACTATAAAATCATTCTTGAGAGTCGCCTCTCTAGGGAATCAATGCACCCGAGAAAGATGAGACCACTGCGTTTCAATGTTAAGGCCTATGTGACGCCGCCTCAAAAGCCCACGTATCGCACAAAATCACTGTTGTCGGCGCGCGTGGAACGGACCTCATTTGCTGGAAAGTTATCGTCCGGATAGCCCAGTGCAATACAAATCATGATGTTTTCATCGTCCGGAATGCCGGCTAGGTCGCGCACGACATCCGACTGCATAATGCCCTGACCATTGATAACGCAGCCCAACCTGCGCTCCCAGGCAGCGAGAACAATGCCGTAGGCGAGCGACCCGAGCGCGAACTGGCTAATAGCGGCGGGCTCAAGGTACTTGTTGTAGGTCAGCACGAGAGACACTGGCGCGTCAAACTGCCGAAAGCCTCGAAGCATCCAGTCTAGACGTTTTTCCTTGTCGTCGCGCGCAATCCCCATCGCCTCAAACAACTGAATCGCCACGTCAATCTGTCGCTTGCGATGCTCACCCTCGTACTCTTCTTTGTAAGGAAAGTCTCTGACGTGGGGCTTTCCCTCGAGTGTGTTTTTTGTGTTGCCTTCGCGAATTCTATCGAGTGTCTCGCCTGTGACCGCGTGGACCCTCCAGGTTTGGGTGTTGTAAGAACTGGGTGCCCATTTCGCCGTCGCTAAGATGTCATCAACTACTTGTTTGGGCACCGGCTTATCGAGAAACCCCCTCGCGCTTTTTCTTGATTTTGCAAAATGAGTGAAATCCATACAATGCGTTCCTTAAGTGAGTCATGGTTGAAGTGCTAAGGCCCGGAAGGGCGGCTGACCTGCTTGCCCAAAAGCCTGTTATTAATGCAGTGGAGTCATCACGCGGTCCCTATCGTTTTTCTAAACGCTTCCAAAGCGCTCACAGAGACGATATATTGGCATAAATTATGTCAAAATAAAGGGCGCGATCAAAATGAAAGTGTTACGAACGCCTGAGACGAGCTTCGCGTCCATTAAGGACTACCCGTTCGAGCCTCACTACACCAACGTCATGACTGAAGACGGTGCAACGATTAGGATTCATCACATTGACGAGGGCCCTAGTGACGGTCCTGCGGTTCTGTGTTTGCACGGCCAGCCAGTGTGGAGTTACTTGTTCCGTAAAATGATTCCCTACCTTACTGGGGCGGGGCTACGAGTGATCTGTCCGGATTTGGTGGGTTTTGGAAAAAGTGATAAGCCGGCTGCAAGAGAAGACTACAGCTACGAGCGGCAGGTCGAGTGGATGGGCGCATGGCTTGAGCAAAATGACTTCACTGCACTCACATTTTTTGGTCAAGACTGGGGCGGACTGATTGGTTTGAGGCTTGTTGCCGCGCACAGTACCCGATTTGATCGGGTTGTGATCTCCAATACGGGTTTGCCTTACAACCCCGATGTACCGCAAGAGCAGGTTGCTGAGGTTGAGGCCTATCGAGCGAGTGCGCCAACGCCGACCCTGTTTGATATGGCCAAGGAAATAGGACGGTTGTCTTGGGAAACGAAGGAAGCAAACCCAGCACGTGTTTTTGCGGTCTGGCAGAAGTTCTGCTGGGAAACCGAATACTTACCGATCGGTTTTATGCTCAGTTTTTCAACAGAGCCGCAAACTAAACTAATCCAAATCGCCCGCGCGCTTTTGCACAAACTTGGGTTCAGAGCGCCGCTTCCCTCGGCTGTCGCGCAAGCTTACGACGCACCTTTCCCGGCGGCTGAGTACACCATGGGGCCTCGGGCAATGCCGAGCCAGGTGCCGTCTTTGCCGACTTCACCGTCGCTTGAGCACCAACGGTTAGCCTGGGAGTTCTTTGATACATTTGGAAAGCCATTTCTGTGCGCGTTCACCGACGATGATCCTGTCACGAAGGGGTCGGATAAAGAGTTCAGGGAGCGGGTGCCTGGGGCAAAAAATGAGCCGCACACGACCCTTCGTGGTGGTGGGCACTTCGTACAAGAGACTCGACCGAAAGAGATCTCTGAGGTCATTATTGACTTTATTGCACGTTCCCAGACGACGGCACAGCGTTAGGGGGCACACAGCGTTAGCGGAGAACGTCGGGTCAAAGCGACACCGCCGTTGACATAAAACGCCATGAAAAAGCGTCGATGAAGCTGCAGAACCGCGGGTGCTTGGCGCAGGCTTTTATATCGGCGTGTGGGCCTATTATCTGCCCGCTCGTCTAAAGAATCGTTTAACCTCGCCTCATGCTTGAAAACACACACCTAAGTCCAAAAAATGACTCAGAGGGCGTATTCCCGGAGTCGCAAGGCCGTCTCCAGCGCGATGCGGCGGATGGCGCAAAAATCACGAGTTTTACGCAGGTCTTCCTGCGCCATGGCTTATTAATGTTGGCTCTGGCCGCACTTTGCGTTCTCTTTCCCAATGCCTTGGTCGCCTTGTCGCCGAGCGTGGCCGGCTTTTTAGCTTCGCCACATTACTATGCGCTGGCCTTCCTGACCTTATTGGCATTTTTAATCGCTTACTCGCAGTTGTCGGACAAGGTTGTGAACCGTAAGCAACTGACGTGGATTGGGTATTTATTATTTATTTCCGTCGCCGAAGAATGGATCTTTCGTCTCGCGTTGCCGAATTTACTCAAGGGCTACCTAGCGCCCCTTTATGCAGTGGTGATTAGCAATGTAATCTTTGCCGCGATTCACTTCTTTACCCTTCGCTGGCGTTTAATCTGGGTCATTTTCGCCTTTCTAGGGGGGCTGGGGCTGAGTCGGGTAATGACCCACGGTGACTTACTGGTGGTCATATGGCTCCACTGGGTCGGCACGTTTCTGAATACGCCGTTCCCACCGGGATTGAAGCAACTCAAAGAAAAATCAGCACCATTGCTGCAAGACTAAAACGTCATCGGCGTAAGCGCCAAGATTGATCATGCCAGTAGCTAAGAACACCAATTACGAGCCCCGCGATGCCGGTCTTTTAGTCGTCGAGCATCAATGCTGGGTTCGCTTCTGACGGCCGTTAGGCACGAGCGACGCGGTACCTCGGTCGAGGTGCCGGTCGCTGTGTTGAGCTTAATCACTAAACCCCAAAAAGGTGGCGGCTTCTTCGACACTTTTACGGTGTGAAATAACAGCATTAGCGGGAAATGTGTCGTCCGGCCAGCCCAGGGCTACGGCCTTCATAATGACCTGATCGTCAGCAATCTTGGCGTGCTCGCGTACCACCGGGGACTGCATGATCCCTTGACTATTAATCACGGCACCCAGTCCTCTGGACCATGCGGCATTGACCAGCGCCGTCGTGACCGCGCCACAGTCAAACGCCGTATCGTCGCTGTCTGCAAGTACGGCATCGTAGGTGATGATGACGCACACAGGCGCATCAAACTGCCTAAATCCGCGCAGTACCCAGTCCTGCCGTTTCTCAGTGTCCTCACGTGCAATATCCATGGCTGCAAATAACTGTTTAGCCACGCCTACCTGACGGTCCCTGTGTTGCCCAGCGAAGGCCGTACCGATCCGAAACTCCCGTGAGTGCGGGACGCCTGCAAGGTTTCGCTCGGTATTGCCCGCGCGGATGCGGTCTAAGGGTTCTCCCGACACCACGGTGAAGTTCCACGGCTGTGTATTCATGGATGACGGTGAACGCATGGCTAAGGCCAATACTTCTTGAATCAAGGCCTTTGAGACGGGCTCATTTTTATAACCTCGAACACTGCGGCGTCCCATTACTACGTCATCAAATTGCACCTGCGCTCTCCTCAGTAAAATTCAGGCACACAAGCTAGAGCAAGCTGGGGACGAACGAAAGGTCTATTGATATTTTTATGGTGTTGGGTCATTACCTAGCCTCGTTTAGACCTTTACTTGCGCGAGGTCCGTTGCAGATTTTTGACGCTTACCGAGTGACAGTTGGGTTTGCTCTATACGCATCGCGCACGAAACCCCCACGAAACCCCCACAAGTTGCATTAACGGTCGCTGTCATCAGAGCGGCGGGACCGTATGCGCGTTCAATATTAAGGCGCTTTTATTGTAGAGTGAGGGCACACGTTGGGCACACCGAATGAGAGCCTCTTTTTCTCATTGTTCTGTGCCACCGTCGCCCATGAATTCAGTAGGGGAATGCTATGACGCTCGTACCACGCTTATTTGCAGCAAGCTTACTCGTTTTAACCACTGTTGCGCCTGTCTCAAGTGCGGACGATGGTGCAAAAAACAATCCGCTCGCCGGCCTGCCCATGAGGCATATAGGGCCTGCCTTAATGTCCGGGCGGATATCAGACTTCGCCTTTTACCCTGAGAGTAATCAGACATTTATTGCCGGTATCTCGTCGGGCAATGTGTTTAGAACCACTAACGGCGGTACGACGTGGGAGCCGATTTTCGATAATGAAGACGCCTACGCTATCGGTGTTGTCGAGTTAGACCCCAATGACAGCGATACGATTTGGGTGGGTACGGGCGAGAACAATGCACAGCGCAGTGTGGCGGCGGGTACCGGTGTTTATAAGTCGGTGAATGGCGGTCAGTCTTGGGAAAATATGGGTCTCAAAGACTCGGGTCACATCAGCCAAATCTGGATCAATCCGAAGGATTCCGACGAGGTACTGGTTGCCTCGCAGGGGCCGCTGTGGAGTGATGGTGGCGAACGGGGGCTCTACAGAAGCACTGATGGCGGCACAACATGGGATCTGATTCTCGATATTGACGAGCATACGGGTGTTAATGAATTCGTTGTTGATCCGCGCAACCCTAACGTCATCGTGGCCTCAAGTTACCAGCGGCGCCGGCACGTTTGGGTGCTCATCAATGGTGGTCCTGGAAGCGGTATCTATAAATCGACTGACAGAGGCGAATCTTGGTCGGAGGTCAAAGCAGGCCTTCCGTCTGACGACATGGGACGAATTGGTCTTGCTGGCGCTGCGAGCGACCCTGACATGTTGTACGCCATCATTGAAGCGAATGATGATGAGCAAGGGGTTTACCGATCGACTGATTTTGGTGGAACGTGGGAAAAGCGGTCGTCATACATGACCTCCAGTCCACAGTATTACAATGAAATCATTGTTGATCCGAAAAATTCAGACCGGCTCTATGCACTGAATACGTTTACGATGAAGTCGGAGGATGGTGGTAAATCGTTCACCGCGCTTTCAAGTCAGTGGCGACATGTCGACGACCACGCGCTGTGGATTGATCCCAATAATACGCAGCACCTCTACATTGGTGGTGACGGTGGTATTTACGAAAGTTGGGATCGTGGCACCACCTGGCGCCACCTTCGCAATCTGTCCATCACCCAGTTTTACCGCATACAACCCGATTACGTTGAACCGTTTTACAACGTCTGTGGTGGCACTCAGGACAACAATACCCTTTGCGGTCCCTCGCGCACGACCAACGTGCACGGCATTACGAACTCCGACTGGAATGTGGTCTTAGGCGGCGATGGCTACGAGCCCCAGTTTGACCCGGAAGATCCAAACATTGTCTACGCGCAATACCAGTACGGTGGGCTAGCGCGCTACGACCGCAGCACACAGGAGCGAGTGTATATCGTCCCGCATCCCGAAAAAGGCGAGAACAAGTACAAATGGAATTGGAATACGCCACTACTGGTGAGTCCACATGACTCCAAGCGGCTGTACTACGCCGCAGAGTATTTGTTCCGGTCGGACGATCGCGGCGACAGTTGGCGCAAGGTGAGCCCTGACTTAACGCGTCAGATCGATCGCAACACGCTCGAGGTTATGGGTCGCGTCTGGGGCGTCGATTCCATTGCCAAAAACGACTCAACCTCGATGTTTGGCAGCGCGATCATGATTAGTGAGAGTGAGCTCCAGGAGGGCCTCATTTACGTTGGGACTGATGATGGGGTAATCAATATCACCGAGGATGGGGGCGAGACTTGGACGCGAACGACGAAATTTTCTGGCGTGCCAGACATGACGTACGTTGACGACGTTCAGGCCTCACTGCATGACGAAAATACCGTGTACGCGGTAATGGAGAATCACAAGCGCGGTGATCAGAAGCCCTACGTGTTGAAGTCGACCAACAAAGGTCGGACCTGGAAATCAATTGTGGGTAATTTGCCGGTGCGGGGTTTTGCGCACACGATTGCCGAAGATCACGTCGATCCCAACTTACTATTCTTGGGCACTGAAGACGGTGTGTTCGTGACTCAAAATGGGGGTAAGACGTGGAGTCAGATGAAGCGTAATCTGCCCACCATATCGGTGAGAGACATTGAAATTCAGCGGCGTGAAAACGATCTGGTCGTCGGGACTTTTGGGCGCGGTATTTATGTGGTCGATGACTACACGCCACTGCGAACCGACGCCAGTTCACTGGAGGAATTTCACTTATTTGCGCCTCGCGATCCCTGGCTCTTCGTAGAGGGAGATCGTTGGGGCGGCTCTGAGAAGGGGTCGATCGGTAACGCTTTTTTCACTGCACCAAATCCCGATTTTGGCGCTGTGCTGAGGTATTTCGTCCGCGACGGTCTGGAGTCACGTAAGGAGATACGGCGTAAAGCAGAGCAGGTCATTGCCTCAGAGGGCGGCGATACGCCATACCCGTCATGGGATGCGCTACGCGCTGAAGACAGGGAACTAAAGCCTGCGGTGTATTTGATGATTCGAGACACACAGGGGAGACTTATTCGTCAAGTGACGGGTAAGTCGGGTACGGGTCTTCACCAAACGGCGTGGGATCTTCGCCTGCCTGCACCCGAACCCGTGAGTATCACGTCAGGGGGAAGCCGGCCTTATTGGATGAGCGACCCGGTAGGACCCTTGGTGCTTCCTGGGAAGTACAGTGCTCGACTGGCCATTGAGCGTGATGGCGTCCTCACAGACACCGGCGCTTCACGATCGTTTACTGTGAAGGCGCTGCCTGGAAGCGACGAAATCACGACCGATCGCCAAGCGTTACAAACCTTTCAGCTCGAGGTTGCGTCGCTTCAACGCGCGGTTCGCGGGAGCGTAAAAGCAATGGGTGAGTTGCGAAACCGCCTAGCGCATATTCGGGCGACCATTAGCGTTACCCCCGCGATGACTGCTCAGGATCGGGAGGCTGTGACGTCACTTGAGGCGCGCTTGTCAGACCTGGGTGTCCGTTTCAATGGTGATCGGACGGTCAGTAGCCGCAATGAGCCCGCGCCAATGGGGATCACTTCGCGCGTCTCATCGATCTACGGCACCTTGGTGAATTCGCAATCGGCAGTAGGTCAGAACTTTCGTGACTCTTACCAAGTTGCAACTGAAGAGTTCTCACTGGCGCTGAGTGAGTTGGGCGCTCTAGCAAGTGAAACGACTGTGCTTGAGGCGTCGATGGAGCGCAGCGGTGCGCCTTGGACTCCTGGGCGCATTCCGACGATGCCCCAGTAACATAATCACTTGAGGCGCCCCGTTTTAGTGGGCGCCACTCATTGGTAAGGGCGTTCTCAGTAAGGTGCGAGCACCAGCACTTAAGACCTGAAGCGTGGCGGAAGAGGTAGGAGTCGAACCCACCAGGCGCCTTGTCAGCACCTCACTGGTTTTGAAGGCCAGGCGCCCCACCGGGGACGTCGCTCTTCCGAAAAATTTAATCACCAAACCGCTGCTTGATTACCTTTGCGTTGGAAATAACCCGAGCGTTTCCGTTGCGTTGGGTGACGTTAATACTGTCAAAAAACTCGAGTAACTCAATGGTTAATTTTCGGCCAATGGCAAAGTGCTCTTTGACCTCGGCAACGGTGAACGGACCATCGCCTGCGAGAACAATAATGCCGGTTGCAATGTGCCGTAGCGTGTCAGCCATGGCGTACCGCGTCGCGTTAATTCGGTGAAGTTCTGCGTTAGACATCCCGTGCTTGATTGCAATCTTGAGCTCAAGTTCAGTTAAGCCGATTCGCGACCGTAGGTCTGAGAGAACCGGTACGTCTAACCGCGCAATTTTAAGCTCATCGCGCATTGCTAGCCAGTGTGCAATCGTTGGATCGGATCTGTTGATTGACTGGGCACAGACGATGCGACCGTCTGCGAGCAAGAGCGTTCCGTCTTTTAACAGAACCTCTAGCACGGCTCCCACGATCGCCACATGGGTCTTGCGAGCGGCTTGTAAAACGAGCTGTGGTTTGGCTAAGCCATGCGCCTCGACTTGGGTGTTCCGGTCTTGTTCGACCGCATTAAGAATGACGTTACGCGTGTTTGCGAGTGACGTCGCTGTGGCCACCCAGGTGGCCCCATCCTTTGTAAAACTGATGATCCCTTTTGGAAGAGTGGGCAGGGGGGCGTCTGGTTTTTGGTTGTAACACCTTGCGAGGTAACGCCAATCCACACACGGACGCTCGAGTACAAGGCGCTGAAGCGCCTCTTCTGCGTTCTCAGCCTTCAATGCACTGAGCCACTGAACTCGCCCAGACTTGGACTTTCCGTACTTGGGGCCCCACGGGTCGAGCACTCGGCCTCCGCCCAGGTTAATTGATTCCGAGTCATCTCTGATCAGAAAGCGCTCGCCCGTGAAAGTGCTTACCGAGCTGTCGAAGATCAGCTGCACAAGGCTTTGGTCCCCCGGCTGAAGTGTGCTCCCTGCATGGTCAATGAGCGCTATTCGGGCACTGAGGCGTTGTGCGCCAATATAGACCTTAACGGGCGTTAGATGTTTGAGACCATTTGGCGAGTGGGCCAAAATAGACACCTCGGCATCGACACGCTGTGAAGGACACGCCAAGGTTGGGTCTGTCAGGCAGTGACCCCGCTCAATGTTTTCAAGCTGCACCTTGCCTGTCACACAAAGCGCAACGCGTTGTCCGGTTTGGGCACGATCAGTGACTTGATCGTTAGCACGCAAGTCTCGCACGCGGACCTGTGCGCCTTGGGGCAGCAGGGTTAACGTTTCTCCGAGCGCTACCTGACCCGCACTCGCAGTTCCAGTCACGACAATACCGGCACCTTTCACGTGAAAGCGACGGTCAATCGACAGACGAAATCCTTGCTGATCGCCACCCGTGTGTCGACGCGGTACCGCCTTTTTGAGGTGTTGTCGCAGTGCTTCAATCCCATCGCCGGTCACACTCGACACATAAAAGACGTCGGCGCGAGTACCCAGACGCTGAGTCACCAGCGCCTGAGTCTGCTCAGCGACCTGTTCTGCTCGCGCCTCTTCACAACGATCTACTTTCGTGATGACAAGATCGAGCTGACTGAGACCAAGCAAAGCAAGTACGTCAAGGTGCTCGAGCGTTTGTGGCATCGGACCGTCATCAGCGGCAACGACCAGTAGGGCGCGGTCAATGCCTGATACGCCTGCAATCATATTATTGATAAAACGCTGGTGGCCCGGTACGTCAATGAACCCGAGGGTCTCTTGATGGTCCGATGGCACGTACGCGTAGCCCAGATTAATAGAAAGACCGCGCGTTTTCTCCTCAGCAAGCGTATCGGTATCGACGCCGGTCAGCGCTTTGACCAGTGAGGTTTTGCCGTGATCGACGTGACCTGCTGTGGCAATGATCAAGGTGACAGCTCAACAATTTGCTCAAGGAACTGGTCCTCATCGGTAGGTTCAAGACAGCGCAAGTCGAGCAGTAGCGCGCCATTGCTAAGCCGTCCTATCACCGGTCTGGGCAGTGTTCGTAGCTGCTCGAACAGACTGCGCAGTGGTGCGTCTGCGCCGTTTTCACAGCGGATACTCAGCGCTGCACTGGGAATTACTTCTACGGGCAACGAGCCACTGCCAATTTGACTATTAACGTCATCAATAGCGACCCGATAATGTTTGCCAAGGGCTTCGGCGACAGGCCCTAAAAGCCGCAGAGCTTGCTCGCGAACGTCGTTCTGGGTGCGCGTGAGCAGTCTCAGTGTAGGGAGTGTTTTTGTGAGTTCCTCTGGGTTCTGATAGAGCCGCAGGGTGGCCTCCAAGGCCGCCAGCGTCATTTTGTCACAGCGTAGAGCACGCTTTAATGGGTTGCGTTTAATGCTCTGGATCAAGTCAGAGCGGCCCACAATCAGCCCTGCTTGAGGACCACCGAGTAGCTTGTCAGCACTAAAGAGCGCCAAGTCTGCACCGTGACTTAAAGTTTGCTGAACAGTCGGTTCGTGCGGTAGGCCGTAAGCCTTAAGATCGATCAAGTTACCGCAACCCATGTCGACAACAAACGGAATATCGTGCTCTTTGGCAAGCGCTGCCAAAGCGCGCTCCGACACAATATTGGTGAAGCCTTCGATTCTGTAGTTACTGGTGTGCACGCGCATGAGAAGGGCGGTCTGATCGTCAATGGCCTCCGCGTAGTCCTTCAAATGGGTGCGGTTGGTCGTGCCCACCTCGACGAGCGAGGATCCTGAACGGTTCATAATGTCGGGAACTCGAAACGAACCGCCAATTTCAACCAGTTCACCGCGAGATACGGGCACCTTTTTACCAAGCGCAAGCGTGTTGAGGACGAGCAGCACAGCGGCTGCATTGTTATTAACGACCGTCGCGGCTTGTGCGCCGGTGAGCGCGCAAATAACTGCCTCGATGTGGTGATCTCGGTCGCCTCGCGCGCCCGCCTCAAGATCGTATTCTAAATTGCTCGCATGGCTTGCGACCGCCGTGATTGCCTGGAGTGCGGCCTCAGCCAATTGCGCCCGCCCGAGGTTGCTGTGCAGAACGACACCGGTGAGATTGAAAACAGAGATTAAAGACGGTGTCGCTGTTTGAGTCAGTTGATCTCTAATGGACAGTGCAATGGACTCGGGTGAAACATGAGCCTGCTTTTGCGATTGCAGCGCTGTGCGCACCCGGCTAAGTTCCGCGCGTGCGGCGGCAGTAACCGCCGTATGTCCCCACTGGAGGACTTCAGCCGTCAGCTCATCAAGGAGTGCACTCACCGATGGAAGATCTCTTAACTGTTGTTGGAGGTTGTTATTCACGCAGACCCAGTCGCCGTTTACCGACGTTAGTGTAGCGCGAGATTAAGGACGGTGCAGTGACTTAAGATTGTGTCAGAGGGGCTGCCGATTTGAATTCAGCCAGTAAATGGCGCAAGAGGTTAACAGTGCGGGAAAGACCTCGTGCAGTTGACTGCTCAGCCCAAGGCTTATCCAGCCTATGAGAACAGTCATCCCGAAAAGCATAGCCAGGAGGGTGGCACTCGGTGAGGCGACCCGACCATAAAGTCCAAACACCACCGGTGGGAAAAAACAGATCGCGTAGAGGCTCCCCGAAAAGATAGTGATTCCGACAATGTCTCCCGGCGGATTCAAGGCCATCAGTGCGGCGGCACAGGCGAAGCCCACGACGGCAAGACGCGACGAGGTGACCTCATTTTTTACGACTCTAAATGGCGCAATAATATTTTTGTAGAGGGTCGAGGACGCGACTAATAAAACGCTGTCCATCGAAGACATGGCGGCGGATACGATTGAAACGATTAAGAGGTCAGTCACCCAAAAAGGGAAAATGGCTGCGTCGTTTACCAGCGTAGGAACGATGAGGTCGGTGTCTGACACATTGTCGAGTAAAAGATGCGCATAGAGTCCAATCGGGAACATGCAGCCGAGAATAATCGTCAGTCCAACGACGGCAATCCACTTACCTCGCCTGACTTCTGCGTCATTCTTGAGTCCGTAAAAGCGCGAAAGCTGGCGAGGATCGACGATCAGCTTAAGCGCGCCTGACAATGAAACGCCGAGAAGAACCGCGAAGGGTACAGCCCCGTTGAGGTCGAATAGATGCTGCTTGCTGGGTCGTTCCATGAGTTGACCGACTGCGCTGATACCCCCTGCGGCGCGGGTCACAAAGTAAAAAATTGTCATCGCCCCAAGGAGCATCAGTACGCCCTGTATGGCATCTGTTCTGATGACAGAGACAAATCCACCAATCGAGGTGTAGAGCACTACGACCACGAGGGTCACACCAACGGCGACCTCATAGGGCACGCCAAGAAAAATCTGAAACAGATGCCCAGCGCCTTTAAAAATTGCGAGGAGGTATAAAAGGCTGGCAAATACAATGACAGCGGCAGACAGCAAGAGCAGGGGGTGTCTGTCATCCTTGGGCTCGTCGCCTAGTATTCGACCGCGGATATAGTCAGGGATAGTGAGTGCGTCCCACTCGGCCGCAAAGCGCCTCAGTGGAGGACCGATCCAACGCCAAGAGACCCAGCAGAAAATAATGAGCAAAATGGCCAGGGTGAACCAAGCGACTCCGTACTCGTAGCCTTTCCCCGCGTGTCCGATAAAGGTGTTGGTGGACGCGAAGGTGGCAAAAAATGAGATGCCAACGACCGTACCGCCCATCTCGCGATTGCCGACATAATAGCCTGCGACTCCAGTGGCCGCTTTGTTTCCCAGGTAGGCATTGTGCAGCAGCACCACCACATAGGCGGTGAGTAAGCTGCTGGCGATCCAATGTTCAACAAACCATGCCATTCAGACCTTCCTCGCGAGTGTCCGGGTGCTCAGAGGGCGTCGCTTACTGACTCGATCTTCTCGATACCCATATTTTTGAGCGTAAAGCTGTAAATGTCGGCGTACTGATCCACGAGTTTGTCGATGGGTGTTCCCGCTCCGTGACCGGCGTTACTGTCAATGCGAATCAGAATTGGGGCGTCCCCGGCATGATCATGTTGTAGTTGCGCTGCAAACTTATACGAATGAGCCGGGACCACCCGGTCATCGCGTTCGGCGGTGGTGATCAGTGTTGCGGGGTAGTCGGTCCCCGGTTTGGTGTTGTGCACGGGAGAGTAGCTCAAAAGGTAGTTAAACATCGCCTCGCTCTCTTCTGATGTTCCGTAATCATAGGCCCACCCCGCGCCGGCGGTGAAGGTGTGGTAGCGGAGCATATCCAGTACCCCGACCCCCGGTAGAGAAACTTGAAAGAGATCGGGTCGCTGCGTCGTTACGGCACCCACTAATAATCCGCCGTTAGAGCGACCGCTGACTGCTAGTCGCTCTTTACGCGTGTAGCCTTCGTCAATCAGGAACTCAGCGGCTGCAATGAAGTCGTCAAACACATTTTGTTTTTGGGTCTTTGTGCCGGCTATGTGCCATCGCTTTCCGTACTCGCCACCGCCTCTAATATTGGGCACGGCATAAATGCCGCCTAATTCCAGCCATGCCGCAACGGTGCTGCTAAACCGCGGACGGATACTGATATCAAACCCGCCATAGCCGTAGAGTAGGGTGGGTGTGGTGCCATTCAGCCGTGTGCCTTTGGCATAGGTAATGATCATTGGGATTCGGGTGCCGTCCTTGGAGTTAAAAAAGATCTGTTCGGTCTTAAACCGGTTGCCATCAAAGGGTGACTGGGAGGCACGATAAAGGGTTGTTTCACCGCGCTTTGGATCGAGTGCAAAAATTGCCGGCGCAATGCGGTAATTGGTGAATGTAAAATAGAGTGCCTCTTGATCTTTCTCACCGCCAAAGCCTGACGCTGTTCCTAAGTCAGGCAGTTCAATGTTACGGACCATGCGACCTTTGAGGTCGAACTGTGTGACTCGACTGATGGCATCGACCATGTACTCTGCAAAAAGAAATCCCGCGCCTGAACTGGCGTTAAGCACAAACTCCCCCTCGGGAATCACATCGATCCACTGACCGGGATCCGGCAACTGAGGGTCGACGGCGATGACGCGGCCGTTCGGCGCATCTTTGTTGGTCTCAATCAGCAGCAGATTATCGTCACTCTCCAGCAGCGAGCCGTCTGCGGACTCGTCGGCAAAGAGAACAATGAATTCGTCAGTGCCCGACGACAAGTCCTTCACGAATAATCGGTTTCCCGAGGTCGAGTTGGCCGCACTGATGACGAGATAGCGCCCGTCTGCGCCGACATCAGCACCTACGTATCGGTGTTTTTCCTCGTTGGATCCACCAAAGACGAGTTCGTCACTACTCTGGGGTGTGCCGAGCCTGTGAAAGTAAAGCTTGTGCTGATCTGTTTTAGCTGACAATTCACTGCCGTCTGGCTTGTCGTAACTGGAGTAGAAAAAACCGGTGTTACTCAGCCATTCAATACCCGAGAATTTGACGTCGACTAACGGCGGCTCAAGAATCGCCCCAGTTTCCACGTCGCGAATCACAATTGAGCGCCAATCGCTCCCGCCTTCGGACAGTTGGTAGGCGACTCGACTGCCGTCCTCAGAAAAACTGACCCCGGACATGCTGACCGTGCCATCGTCGCTGAATGTATTCGGGTCTAAAAATACCTGCTCGGGTGAATCCTCTGTCTCACGAAAGAGCACGCGCTGATTCTGCAAACCGGAGTTTCGGTAAAAATAGCGCGTCCCACCCGCAAAAAACGGAGCCGTTTCGCGTTCAAAGTTGAGTAGCCGGGCGACGGTCTTTTTGACGTCCTCCCTGAGCGAAATCGCATCAATGAAGTTGCGCGTACTCGTGTTTTGTTGGCTTATCCAGGCTGAGGT
>Ga0115565_10001784_pt1 | contig 17330 bp, 15 predicted proteins | sample COGITO_mtgs_1105_FD_87199 | JGI IMG/M metagenome (GOLD analysis project Ga0115565, IMG submission 87199) | Pelagic marine microbial communities from North Sea - COGITO_mtgs_110530 | ecosystem: Environmental > Aquatic > Marine > Epipelagic | place: Germany:Helgoland, sampling site Kabeltonne... | reverse complement strand
GTTGAGGTAACAGTTAAATCAAAAATTCAAAAATTTATATATCATGGCAAAAGGAAATATTAATGTATCGGTAGAGAATATCTTCCCGCTCATTAAAAAGTTTTTATATAGTGATCACGAGATATTTTTAAGAGAGCTTATCTCAAACGGTACAGATGCTACTTTAAAACTAAAGCATCTTACGAGTATAGGTGAAGCTAAAGTAGATTATGGAAATCCTAGAATAGAAGTTAAAATAGATAAAGAGGGAAAGAAGCTGCATATCATAGATCAAGGTCTTGGGATGACAGCAGAAGAGGTTGAGAAATACATTAATCAAGTTGCTTTTTCGGGAGCAGAGGAATTCTTAAATAAATACGAAGACGGAGCAAAAGATTCTGGAATTATAGGACACTTTGGTCTTGGTTTCTATTCTGCTTTTATGGTGGCTGAGAAGGTTGAGATTCTTACAAAATCTTACAAGGATGAGCCAGCAGCACACTGGACCTGTGACGGTTCTCCAGAATTTACATTAGAAGAAGGTTCTAAAACAGATCGTGGTACCGAGATTATCTTGCACATTGCAGATGATAGCACAGAGTTTCTTGAAGAGTCTCGTATTACAGAACTTTTAAATAAGTATAACAAGTTTATGCCGGTGCCTATCAAGTTCGGTATGAAAACGGAGACGTTACCAAAGCCAGAAGATGCAAAGGAAGATGAGCCGGCACCTACGCAAGAGGTAGATAATATTATAAATAACCCTAACCCAGCCTGGACAAAGCAACCTGCAGATCTAGAAGAGAAGGATTATAAGGATTTTTATCAGGATTTATATCCTACGCAGTTTGAAGAGCCACTTTTTAATATTCACCTAAATGTAGATTATCCTTTTAACCTTACGGGTATCCTGTATTTCCCAAAAATGGGTCAGGATATGAATATGCAAAAGGATCGCATACAATTATATCAAAACCAAGTTTTTGTAACTGATAATGTAGAGGGAATCGTACCAGAATTCTTAACGATGCTAAGAGGTGTAATAGACTCTCCAGATATCCCATTAAACGTATCACGTAGTTACCTGCAAGCAGATGGTGCGGTTAAGAAAATCTCAGGATACATCACGCGTAAAGTTGCAGATAAGTTAAAGTCCCTTTTTAATTCAGATCGTGAAGATTTTGAAAAGAAGTGGAACGATATAAAAATCGTTATAGAATACGGGATGCTTTCCGAAGATAAATTCTTTGAGAAGTCAGAGGCGTTTACGCTATACCCTACAGTAGATGACACGTATTTTACGTGGGCAGAGCTTCAGGAGAAGATTAAAGATACACAGACTGATAAAGATGGTAAGACTATCGTCCTTTATGCAAGTAACAAAAACGAGCAACACTCGTATATACAAGCTGCAAAGAAGAAAGGTTACGAAGTATTACTTCTAGATAGTCCTATCGTAAGTCACCTGATCCAAAAATTAGAAACGACTAAAGAAAATATCTCTTTTGCACGTGTAGATGGCGATCATATCGATAATTTGATTAAGAAAGATGATACTCAGATTAGTAAGCTTACAGACGATCAAAAAGAGTCACTCAAAACACTTATCACAGATACGATAGCTAACACAAGCTATAGCGTTCAGGTAGAAGCGATGGATAGTGATGCCGCACCATTTATGATCACTCAGCCAGAGTTTATGCGTCGTATGAAAGAGATGCAACAGACTGGAGGCGGCGGTGGTATGAATATGTTTGGTAATATGCCAGAGATGTACAACCTTGTCGTAAATGGAAATCACACACTTGTAAATGAGATTTTAGAAACGAAAACTGCAAAGAAAAAGGAGCGCTTAATTAAGCAATCATTAGACCTTGCGAGACTTTCTCAAAACTTATTAAAAGGTGAGGAACTTACCGCGTTTATTAATCGATCATTTGAGATGATTAAATAAATCCTGCGTACATTTTACAAACCGCTTTCTCTTTTGAGGAAGCGGTTTTTTTATGCATTTTTTTCAGCGCTACATACACTTTCGCGAAAGCGTATGTAGCATTATACCACAATAATTGTAACCTTATTTGATTTCTTGCCGTCATACGAGCATACATTCATAATCAAAAAATCAGAACAGTATGAAACATGTCATCGTAAGTATCATCGCGATACTAAGTATGCAACAACTTGTTGCCCAAGAAATAGATCAAGCTTTATATCAAGAGATTGTTGCTTCGGTCAAATCTGTAGATGTTCCTTTAGAAACACTCAAAAAGTATGAAGGCGAATATGAGCTACAAGCTGGATTTACACTTACTTTTTATACAGAGCGTGGAAGGTTTATGAGCCTAGCAACCGGCCAAGATCCTCATGAGATGCAAGCACAGTCTCAAACTAAATTTCAGCCTAAAGACTTTCCCGCCGTTATAGAATTTAGGCAGGATAAAAATGGAAAATGGAACGAGGCGGTTCTAGCCCAAAGTGGTAAAGAATTTACCCTAAAACGTTTACAATAATGCGCAGTTTTATACTCATAGTTCTTTGTGTCCTTAGCGTGCAAACAGGTAAAAGTCAGTCATTCCAAATAGATAAAGAAGATCTCAGTAATGCAATTGCTGACGGCACCTTTCCCAACATATCGAGCGTTGTTGTATCTCAAAACGGCACTACTGTTTTAGAGCAGTATTATAATGGAGCTACTTCAGAAACCCAACACAACACAAGATCTGCGACTAAAACGGTTACAGGAATGCTCGTGGGAATTGCAAAGGCGCAAGGACTTATACACTCAGAAAAAGATGCGGCGGCATCGTATTATAAAAATCTAAGCTATAAGCATCCAGACTTGCGAAAACAACAAATCACCATAGAAGATCTCCTTACAATGAGTAGTTGTGTAGAGTGCGACGATCACAATCAGTACTCTCGTGGTAACGAGGAGCGTATGTACCTTATAGAAGATTGGGTTCAGTTTTATTGGGATTTACCTATTAAAGGATTTCCCGCTTGGACTACAAAACCAGAAGATAATATCTACGGTCGTACGCCGAGTTATTGCACTGCAGGAACTGTGGTTCTAGGAGATGTTATTGCTCGGGCTGCACAGCAATCGGTAGCTAGTTATGCAGAACATCAGTTATTTTCTAAACTCGGTATTTCAGAATATGCCTGGCAGTTTACACCTAAAGGACAAGCAATGACTGGCGGTGGTCTAGCGTTACAATCACAAGATTTGCTCAAATTAGGGCAACTCTATTTGCAAGGTGGTCGTTGGGAAGGTGAGCAAATTGTTCCTGAAGCGTGGGTGAAAAAAAGCATAACACCCAAAGCACAAATTAACGAGGACATAGACTATGGGTATTTATGGTGGTTAACAGATTTTAAGGGAACTAAGAAATCGTATGCTTCCTATTATATGTCAGGAACTGGAGGTAACAAAGTAGTCGTAATTCCAGCGTTAGATATGGTTGTGGTGATCACGTCTACTAATTTTAGAGCAGGATTTGAGGCGCACGTACAGACGCAAAATATAGTAGAACAGCACATTTTAAAATATTTCTAGGAGTCGTTTATAAAATGTATCATAAAGCCTACACAATCGCTGTGTAGGCTTTATCTTTATAGGGCAGTTACGTAACAAATGCATACGAATTGCGACCTACAAGGATATAACACACACACTATGTCACTCACACCATCTACAATGCTCGCATTGGGCACAACGGCTCCAGATTTTAAACTTATAGACACTGTTACAAATCAGTTATCTAGTTTTGACGATATACGTGGTAAACGCGGCACGGTTGTCATGTTTATATGTAACCATTGCCCTTTTGTAATACACGTTGTAGACGAGCTCGTGCGCGTGGCAAACGATTATAGAGTGCTAGGTTTTGGCTTTGTTGCGATAAGCAGTAATGATATTGAAAAGTATCCACAAGATGGACCTCTTGAAATGTGGAAAAATGCACGTAAAAATAATTTTACCTTTCCCTATCTTCTAGACGAATCTCAGGAAGTTGCAAAAGCTTATGATGCCGCGTGTACTCCTGATTTATATCTTTTTAATGCTCAGGATAAGCTTGTTTATCGCGGTCAGTTAGACGATAGTCGCCCAGGTAACGGCATTCCCGTTAATGGTAGAAACCTGCGCGAGGCGTTAGACGCCGAGTTTAATAGCAAGCCTCAGGACAAGAATCAAAAGCCTAGTATGGGTTGTAATATTAAGTGGAAGGAATAAAACTATTTTGAGTACGCTTTCGCGAAAGCGATAGTTATTGGAACTTGTGTAAAATATCTATAAAAGTAAAAGGCTATGAAACAAATTACACTACTTATATTTTTAGGATTAAACCTAGCTTTACACGCCCAGCATACGTTTTCAATAGTAGCTGTAGATCCTGAAACTGGAGAGATAGGAAGTGCTGGCGCCACTTGTCTGGCTGCCGAAGATGGTGCGCAAGACATTAGTGATATTGTCTTGGGCGTAGGAGCAATACACACGCAATCATTTTATCTCGAAGCAAATAAAAATAATGCACGCACACGTATGGAGGCGGGAGACTCACCACAAGAAATTATGGATTGGCTTGTGGCAAATGATGTACAAAATGACCCTTCAGAAAGGCAATACCTAGCCGTAGATTTAGATGGAAGTACACCAAGAAGTGCGGCATACACGGGACCAGATTGCTTTGAAGAATTTATACAAGTCACAGGAAGTAACTATGCCATTGCAGGAAATATACTCGTGTCAGAAGATGTAGTTCTAGATATGGAAACTGCATTTGTAGAAACAGACGGTACGCTTGCTGAAAAATTAATGGCAGCTTTACAAGGAGCAAAACGTCCTGGTGCGGACGTTAGGTGTTTAAATGATGGGGTAAGTAGTGCGAGTGCATTTATACGTGTAGCAGATCCAAGTGATACAGACGCATCATACGGAAATCTTTCATTAGACCTAAACGTGTGGATTACCGATGAGATTTTTGAACCTATAGACGAGTTACAAGTGCTTTTTGACGCCTCGCTAAGCGCAAATAGATTTACTATTCCTGAGTACATTGAGGTATTTCCTAATCCCACATCTGGAATAATTCAAGTGAAGTCTGTACTGGCAGGAGCTTCTCATCTCGAGGTTGTAAGTATTACGGGTCAACAAGTTTTTAAAACCGCTATACAGTCAAATACTAATCAATTAGACTTAGGTAATTTACCTAATGGTATTTATTTTGTCGCGCTTAAGAATGACAATACTGTTATTGCTACAAAAAAGATTGTGTTGCACAAATAATAATGACTTCTCAATTATTTAGAAGTATAACCCGCCGTTTAACGTTAGACAGGGTGTTTTTTACTTATTTTAGCACTCAAACCATTCACCAACTTGGAATTTTTAAACGACTTACGCTTCTTAGATATTCTTGACGTATTGCTAGTAGCAACACTCTTGTACTATGTCTATAAACTTGTACGAGGTACGGTAGCGATAAACATTTTTATCGGTATTGTGGTTATTTACCTTATATGGCAGCTTACTGTTTTATTAAAAATGGAAATGCTAAGTACTGTTTTAGGTCAGTTCATAGGTGTTGGGATGTTTGCACTTATCGTGGTTTTTCAACAAGAAATACGGAAGTTTTTACTACTCATAGGTAGTGCTAATTTCTCGAGACGAAGTGCAATGTTTAAAAACCTGAACCTCCTTAAAAAAGATGAAGCTGTACTTACCGATATAAACGCAATCGTAAAGGCGTGTGAGAATATGGGGACTACCCAAACGGGAGCGCTCATTGTTTTGCGTCGTACGACAAGCCTTGATTTTGTAAAAAGCTCAGGTGATGAGATGTATATTGAGATTAATAGACCGATTATAGAAAGTGTATTTTACAAGAACTCAACATTGCACGATGGTGCTATGATTATAGAAGATAATTATATCACAGCAACACGAGCCATACTTCCGGTAACGCAAGATAAAACCATTCCTTTACGTTTTGGCCTGCGTCACAGAGCGGCAGTAGGTATTACCGAAAAGACTGATGCGCTCGCATTAGTAGTGAGTGAAGAGACAGGACAAATAAGTTATATTAAGAATGGAGCTTTTGTGCTTTTTGATTCCCCAGAAGAATTACAAAAAATGCTAACAGAAGATCTTAGTTAAAGACCACTATGCCTAACGACCATTCTGATAAGATTAAAACAGAAGAAGAGCAACTAGACGTTACTTCTAAAAAGAAAATCTCTAAACAAGAGAAACGCGCACTAGCTGTAGAGCGCAGTCATCTACCTATAAGTAATACGTGTCGTAATTGCGGGAGAGCTTTAGAATTAGATATGCAGTATTGTCACGGTTGTGGTGCAAAGCGTATGTATAATCGCTTAAATCGCCGTAATCTACTAGATGATTTTGTAGACCGCTTTCTTAACCTAGAAGCAGGTTTTCCTCGAACGTTTATTGCACTTTTTAAAAGGCCAGAAGATGTTGTCAATGGCTACGTTAACGGTGTGCGAAAGCGTTACTTATCTGCATTTAGTTACTTTGCTATATCTCTTACCTTGTTAGGGATTTATGCATTTGTATTTAAAAATTTCTTCCTAGATGATTTAATGTTTGCTCAGATAGATGCTCAAGTAGATGCTGACGACCAAAGCATAGCAGAGATACAAAAGGTGACGACACGGTTTATGACAGACTTTGTTGGAACGATTATGGACTACCAGTCCCTTTTGTCTTTTTTTACACTACCATTTGCTGCCTTTATTTCCAGACTCGTTTTTTGGAATTATAAGCAGTACAATTACATCGAGCATCTGGTGATCTATTTATACTTGTACTCACACGTGATGATTATTTCGTCTGTCGCGAGTATCGTGTTCTCTTGGTCTAATATCCTTCAAATAATCGTGGGTTCTATCACGACGCTTGGTTATTTGATTTATTTTATCTACGCCTTAAAACGTATTTTTAATTTATCATTCCAGAAGATGTTATTAAAAACATTGTTGTTTTTAGGTATAGGTACAGTACTTACAGGTATCATTGTGGTAATTACTATGGGTGTTGGAGTATATCTTGCAAAATCTGGAGCTTTAGATGACATAGAGTTTATCAAGACGATGAAGGAGCTAGGTAAAAAACAACGCGAACGTCAACTAGTTAAAAAAGCAATGCAAGATAGTTTACAGCAGGATTCTATACAGCGTCTTCATAAACACAAGAGCGACTCTACGTATAGCTTACAGCCGTCAGATATAAATATAGACAGCTTAAACATCCCATAATTAATAGTGCTATTTTATAATGAGTGATATTGCGAATTCAAAAAAGAAAATTTCTCGAAAAGAAAACGTTTTAGAAGTTAAAGAAATCTGCGTTAATTGTGAAGAACCACTTGCGTTAGACCAGCGCTTTTGCTCCCATTGCGGTGGTAAGCGTATCTATAATCGCATAACGTGGCGTAATCTTTTAGAAGATTTCTTTGACCGATTTCTAAGCATAGAAAATACGTTTCTAAAAACCTTTATTGCCCTCTTCACAAAACCTGAAGACGTCATTAATGGCTACATCTATGGGATGCGTAAGAAGTATATCCCTGCCTTTAATTATTTTGCCATTGCACTTACGGTGGCCGGGGTGTTTGCATTTGTGATTAAAAATTGGTTTATAGAAGACTTAGTAGCCGCTCAAAAGAATCTTTATTCGGAGTCATTAAACACAATAGGTGGAGAGGCGTTTATCAGAGATTATTTGCTATGGGTCACAGATCATATGACCATCGTTTACTTTGCTATTATACCTTTTTTAGCCCTACTCTCACGAGCTATATTTTGGAATTATAAACACGTAAATCTTACAGAACATTTCGTTATATACTTATACGCCTACTGCCACATCGCAATGTGCAGTTCTATTATTCAACTTCTTATTGCTTGGAATAATACTCTTTATCAAATTTACAGTACGCTGGTGACGTTTATAATGATCTTTTATATTGCTTACGTATTAAAGCGAGTCTTTAAGCTCACTATGGAAAATATAATATTAAAGACATTACTGCTAGTTGGATTTTTTTTCAGTATCACTATTGCCATAGCTCTGGCTGGAATTGTATATGCTATTGTGACAAAAGTGCGTGGTGGGGAACCAGATAATCCAATAGAGCAAACGTTTAACGCGGGTTTTGAGAAAGGCAAACAACAATCTAAAGACCGAGCAGCAAAAGAAAAACGCCTACAGGATTCTCTAGATGCTCGCACATTAGAACTGCGCCCAGATGCCTTTAAAGATAGCTTAAACCGTTAAGCCTTTGTGAATACGAAACTACCATCTCATTATTCTCGTATCTTAGTTGTTAACTTTAAAGATTACAGAGACTAGTGCTTTATTCTAGACAAAATTTAGGACCATTTTTACGCAGAGCCTTTTGGATTCTCTTCTCCTGGGTACTCATAGCAAATGTGCTGTTCTTTTACGAGTATTTTACCTTACAAGATCATAATGCACTAACATCAGCTTATGATTTTTTAGTGGCTTTTCAGGCTAACCTATTAGTGAGTACAGTCGCAGGTATTATAGGCGGTACGCTTACCGTAAACTTTATGGAGCGTAGTTTACGTAAATACGCTTTCGCGAAAGCGTTAACCATTATCATAGGAACGTATATAATTGGCGCCTACATCATAAGTTTTGTAGGTAGTATTTTTTACTATAGTGATTATTTAGGTGCACCTTTATTCAGTCCTGAGGTGCTCGCAGAGGTGCGAGAATTTTTTACGAGTTGGCTATTCTTAAAAAGTATCATCGTGTGGTTATTTATCGTCTTAGGGACGTTAATAGTTCTTATGATTAATGATAAGTACGGCCCAGGTGTTTTCCCAGATTATCTAAAAGGTAGATACTTTAGACCTAAAAAGGAGCATCGTATTTTCATGTTTGCAGATATTAGAAATGCCACAGGTATCGCTGAAGATGTCGGGGAACTTAAATATTTTAATTTTTTAAAAGACTTTTTTAAGGACATCGCGCCTGCCATACAACGGTATCGCGGTGAGGTCTATCAGTACGTGGGTGATGAGGTTGTACTCACTTGGAAGATGCACCGTGGGCTTAAAAAGAGCAATACGATTAAATGCTACTACAGAATGCGCCGTGACGTGCGCAAGCGCCGTGATTATTATCTAAAAACATACGGGCACGTTCCAGAATTTAAAGTCGGGATACACTGTGGTTCTGTGATGGTGGGCGAGCTAGGCACGCTTAAACGAGATATTGCATTTTCTGGAGATGTACTTAATACAACAGCACGTATTCAAGACCAGTGTAATACGAAAGGTCACGATATTCTGGCATCTACTACGTTCTCTTCATTGCTTACAGAGTTGCCCAAGGGAGTTCGTATAAAGGCGTTGGGTGACGAGTTACTTAAGGGCAAGTCTGAGGAGGTTGCTATTGTAACTTTTGAAAGAGGGTAGTAGTTGTGTTTGGGTGCTATAGCTTTCGCGAAAGCGTTTCCGTAAAAAGTTCCTTAAGCAAAAGATTTAAAATACATATTTAAGCCACTTCAGCATTTTGAAATTGCACTTCGTATAGATTTTTATAATACCCATTTTCTATCTGAAGCAGCTCTTGATGGCTTCCTTTTTCTACAATTTCACCTTTTTCCATCACGATAATTTGGTCTGCCTTTTTGATAGTTGCTAACCTGTGAGCAATTACAATAGACGTGCGCCCTTGTGTTATCTTATCTGTAGCATTCTGTATGAGTTGCTCACTATGACTGTCTATAGAAGAGGTAGCCTCGTCTAGAACAAGAATAGAAGGATTACTCACGTAGGCTCTTAAAAATGCAATGAGTTGTCGCTGGCCACTCGATAATGTTGCCCCACGTTCTTTTACGTTGTAATGATAGCCATTCGGGAGACTAGTTATAAATGAGTCTACACCTATAGATTTTGCCGCTCGTTTTACTTCATCTTCTGTGATATCGGGATTATTGAGCGTAATATTGTTTAGGATGGTGTCTGCAAATAAGAATACATCCTGTAAGACTACCGCGATCTGCTGTCTTAGGGCTCTCAATTTTATATCTGTAATAGGCGTGTTATCTAGTTTTATCACCCCGCTATCTATCTCATAAAAACGACTGAGTAAGTTAATAATCGTAGATTTTCCTGCTCCAGTAGAGCCTACTATCGCAACGGTCTGACCAGATTTTATTTCTAGATTAATTCCTTTGAGAACTTCTTCTCCAGGAATATAACTAAAACGTACATTCTCAAAACTAAGATCCCCATGTACTTTGTCTAGTTCTAAGGTTCCATCATTTTGTATGCTAGCATTTGTGTCTATAATTTTAAACACACGGCTTGCGGCTACCATCCCCATAAGAAGCGTATTAAACTTATCTGCAATCTGGCGCAAAGGTGTAAAGAGCATCCCGATATAAACGATAAATCCAGTAACTGTACCTACAGTAATAGCACTCGTTTCTAATGCAGCCTGCAAACCGCCATACCAAACGACAAGACCTATAGCAATGGCTGTACACATTTCTGCCACAGGAAAGAAGATGGAGTTGTACCAAACGGTTTTATTCCACGCTTCCATGTGTTTCTTATTAATAGCTTTAAACTTCTCGTGCTCTATTTTTTCTCGAGAAAAGATCTGAACGATTTTCATTCCTGTCACTCGTTCTTGCACAAATGTATTGAGGTTAGAAACCTGATTGCGTACATCTTCAAAGGCAATTTTCATCTTCTTTTGAAAGATGCGAGTAGCGTATAATATTACCGGCATTACGGCCAGAACGATCAAGGTCAGAAGCCAGCTTTGCGAAAACATCAGTGCGAGAATAACCACCATCTTGAGTACATCTGCTAGAATAGTAAAAAGTCCCTGACTAAAAATATCTGCTATTTTCTGGATGTCGCTTACATTTCTGGTTACAATCTGTCCTACAGGAGTGTTATTAAAATATGACATTTTAAAAGTGATCATATGCCCAAAAAGTTGAACACGTATGTCTTTAATCACTTGTTGTCCCATCCAGTTAGCAAAATACACGAAGATGAGCTGGAAGATTACTTCACCAGCCAGCATAAGAAGCATTAAACTCGTATAATATACTAAGTTGTCATAAGATTTTAGCGTAATACCTTGATCTATCACTTCCTTTAAGAAAAGCGGTCGTAGTGCAGCAAAAGCAGATAGTAATATCGCAGCAATAGCAACTAATACTAAACGCCCACGATACGGTTTCGTGTAGGTAATTAAGCGTTTAAATAGCTTTGTGTCAAATGTTCTTTTTGTTGCTTGTGCCATTTGTTATCCTTTAATTTTATCAGGATAGATAACTTCGGTTAAATATAGTCCGTGTGCAGGGACAGATGTACCCGCCTTGCCACGATCTTTAGATGCAATTACGTCTTCGATGTGTGATGGTGCCGCGTGACCTTGTCCTATATACAGTAAGGTTCCTACAATTGCCCTTACCATATTACGCAAAAAACGATTTGCGGTAATACGAAAGTGATACTCACCATCTACTACTTCCCAATAGGCATCTGTAATATCACAAAAATACGTGTTTACATCAGTCTTTACTTTGCTAAAACACTGAAAGTCTTGCTTACCTAATAAATAACTACAAGCTTCTTGCATAGCTGTAATATCTAGTGATTGTCTCAAATAATGAACACTATCTTCTGTAAAAGGATTTTTAGTAGTCGTGATACGATAGCGATATGATCTAGATGTAGCATCAAAACGTGCGTGAGCATCATCATTTACTTCAAATATCTGAGTAACCGCGATGCTTTTAGGAAGTAAACTATTTAATTTTTGCGTTAGTCGTTTTAGTAAGCGTGTTGTTTCTTGCTCTTTGGTTTGTCGGGATTCTAATTGCAAGAGTGCCTCTAGCGTGACGTCACAATGTGCAAAAATTTGGCTAGCGTGTACGCCGGTATCTGTGCGTCCTGCACCTACAACAGGCGTAGTTATGCGCAATAGGGTAGACAACGACTCTTCTAGTGTTTGCTGCACAGAAGGCTGGTCGGGTTGTCGTTGCCAGCCGCAATATGGAGCACCGTTATACGCAAGTTCTATAAATAATCGCAAGAAAAATAATTTAGAAATCAAAGATACGGTTTCGTAGTTTTTTAGCTGTTATGTTCTGTGTAACTTCGCGTATGATCGCCGATTTTACATCGTATAATCGGCTCTTGTTATTATGAATAGAATGATGCTACGACCGCTTTCGCGATCCCGATAGCTATCGGGACATATGCAGCACTCATAAACGATATACTTTTGAAAAAAATACTACTCCTTAGTGATACCCATAGTCATATAGACGACTTTATACTCAAGCACGTGCAGTGGGCAGATGAGGTGTGGCACGCTGGTGATATAGGAGATCTTGCCGTGACAGATGCGATTAAGGAACTCAAACCGCTGCGTGCCGTATATGGAAATATAGATCACACCGAGGCGCGCCAAGAGTTCCCACTTAATAATCGTTTTACGTGTGAAGGTGTAGATGTCTGGATAACGCATATAGGAGGCTATCCTGGGCGATATTCGCCAGCTATACGAGAGGAGATGTATGCAAACCCTCCCAAACTTTTTATCTGTGGTCACAGTCATATTTTAAAAGTGATGCCAGATAAAAAATTGCAATTACTACACATGAACCCGGGAGCGGTAGGGAAGCACGGTTTTCATAAAGTACGCACGATGTTACGTTTTACCGTACATGCAGGTAAAATAGATAATCTAGAAGTCATCGAGAAGGAGCGTAAGTAACGAAACAGAAAACGGGCTCACTTTTAAAAGTGAGCCCGTTTTTTACTAAAGGTACTTCGTAAAGAAGTGCTTCGTTATTTTAGTTGCCAGCGTCGATAATAGTTTCTGCAAGTGATTGAAAATGCCAGTTAAGGTTAGCTCTATCTAACAGTCTAAAATTACCACCATCATCCCAAACGATAGGTAGTAGTCCGCGTTCAGTGGCTTTTTCTACGTAAAATTGGAAGTACTCTTCGCGTACACTTAAGTTATTACGATCTCTAGCGCCCCATTCTCCTAAGATTACAGCACGATTTTGTCCTACTACGAAGTGATTGTAAATTCTTTCAAATTCAGCTTCCAGATCTGCTTTTTCTTGAGCACTACCCCAAGTAGAGACTCCGCCTTCTTCACCCGTAAATCGCCACGGGAAATAGGTATGTAGCGAGATAATTACGTTTGCATCGTTGTTAGGTACTACAAGATCATCCATCGCTGCTTGTACTGTGCTTGCAGCGTATGTACTCATCATAATATGTCTCGTTGCATTATTGCCGCCAGTACCTCGTATAGCATCCAGCGCAGCTGCGTGAAATTCATTAATCATTGTGCGACCTTCAGCCGTCCCGCCTGTCCATTCTGCAGCAGAGTTGAGAAGTCGTGTTTCGTTTAACGTTTCAAAAATGAGCTTATCACCATACACTTTAAAACGTTCTGCAACTTGTGTCCATAGACTTGCAAGACGCGCTTTAGCCGCGGGACCATCAGCCTGGGTAGGTCGTAACCACTCTTCATCATGGTGTACGTCTATAATCGTATGCAAATCTTTACTTATAGCATAATTTACAGTCTGCTGTACGCGATCCAGATAAGAACTCTCAATAGTATACGGTGCCGAGTTAGACTGGTTATATTGCCACGTTACTGGTATACGTATGGTCGTAAAACCCATCGCAATTACACGATCTATAATTTGTTGAGACGGAAGTGGGTTACCCCAAGCCGTTTTATCTCTGTTTTTTACGTCTAAGCTATTTCCTAAATTCCAACCTACACCCATCTCTGCCACAAGTTCTTGTGAAGTGAGATTACGCATTGTCCCTTCTATAGCGAGATCATCAGATTCATCTGGAGTAATGATTATGTCAGGCTCATCGGTCCCACCATCTGGTTTTGAGCCATCATCACCAGAACTGCCGCAACTCATTAGAAATAAACTCATAAAGAGTATAGAGAGGTAGTTCTTTACTGTTAAGGATGTATTCATAATTTGCGATTTTAAATTAATTTTCTTTTCAAAGCGGCATAAATGTAGACAATTATAAGGATGATTAATACGAATACTATTTATTTTTCTGCATACGTCCCGATAGTTATCGGGATCGCGAAAGCGTAAAAAACCCTTTTTTACATGAGCTTCTATATACATACGTAGCTTTTAGAATTGAGGATGTTTTACTATAAAAACAACTATCGCTACTCTTTCAAACTAAAGTCTTGCTTCGTACCTTTGTATCACTTACTAAAAACACAATATGAGTTCATACGATGTAGCCATTATAGGCTCTGGTCCTGGTGGATATGTAGCAGCAATACGCTGCGCACAATTAGGGATGAAAACTGCAATTATAGAAAAATACGATACACTAGGAGGTACGTGCCTTAACGTAGGCTGTATCCCGTCTAAAGCGTTATTAGATTCTTCACACCACTATGAAGATGCGATAAAGCATTTTGGCGAGCACGGTATCGAGCTAGGCGAAGTAAAATTTAGCCTAGAAAAAATGATCGCTCGTAAACAAGGTGTGGTAGATCAAACCACCAAGGGAATAGACTTCCTTATGGATAAGAATAAGATTGATGTTTTTCACGGTGTAGGATCTTTTAAAGATGCGACCCACATTAATATTAAATTATCTAAAGGCGGTTCTGAAACGATAGAAGCAAAAAATACAATCATTGCTACAGGTTCTAAACCGAGCACACTTCCGTTTATCGAGTTAGATAAGGAACGTATCATAACGTCTACAGAAGCATTAAAACTTACTGAAGTACCTAAACATATGATTGTTATAGGTGGTGGAGTGATAGGTCTTGAGCTAGGTCAGGTATATAAAAGACTAGGTGCAGAGGTAACTGTTGTTGAGTATATGGATCGTATCATCCCAACGATGGACGGCGCCCAGAGTAAGGAAATGCTTAAAGTATTTAAGAAGCAAAAAATGAAATTTGCATTATCTCATGGTGTTACTGCTGTAGAGCGCAATGGTGATGAGATAACCGTAAAAGCAAAAAATAAAAAAGACGAAGAAGTTGAATTTAAAGGAGATTATGTTCTTGTTTCTGTAGGACGTCGTGCTTTTACAGATGGTCTTAACCTAGATGCAGTAGGTATAAAAACCGACGATAGAGGTAGAGTAGCAACGAACGATCACTTACAAACTAACGTGTCTAATATTTATGCAATAGGCGACGTGGTAAAAGGAGCGATGCTAGCGCATAAGGCAGAAGAAGAAGGTGTACTCGTTGCAGAAACACTGGCAGGACAAAAGCCGCATATAGATTATAACCTCATTCCTGGTGTCGTATATACTTGGCCAGAAGTTGCATCTGTAGGAAAAACAGAAGAGCAATTAAAAGACGCAGGAGTAGCGTACAAATCAGGACAATTCCCAATGCGTGCTTTAGGACGTAGCCGTGCAAGTGGTGACATAGACGGTTTTGTAAAAATCCTTGCAGATAAGGAAACTGATGAAGTCTTAGGCGTACATATGGTAGGCGCTCGTGTAGCAGATCTTATTGCAGAAGCAGTGACAGCGATGGAGTTTAGAGCTAGCGCAGAAGATATAGCGCGTATGAGCCACTCGCATCCTACATATGCAGAAGCAGTAAAAGAAGCAGCACTCGCCGCGACCGAAGATCGTGCGTTGCACATTTAATAAAAAGAAGGATATCTCAATACGTATTGAGATTACATATTTATAAGATATCCCGCGCTGGTCGCGGGATATGTAGTTTATATACAGATTGATATGTATAGAAAAGCGCTTAAAGTTTCGATCATTTTTATTTACCTCATTATTGTCGCTGGGGCAGTGGTCCGTATGACAGGTAGTGGTATGGGCTGCCCAGACTGGCCAAAATGTTTTGGGTATTACATACCGCCCACAGAAGAAGCCGATCTTGCTTTTAAACCAGATCACACCTACGAAGGAGGTGCGGTAATCATACGCAATGATGAGCTGCGTGTGGCAACAGAAACATTTGAAACAGGCACGAATTATAATGAAGCAAACTGGAGCACCTATGATAAGCACGAATATGCATCATTTAACGTATGGCATACGTGGATAGAGTATATAAATAGGCTAGTAACCGTACTGGCAGGAATTCCCATTTTGCTCATGATCATTTTTGCATTTTGGTATTGGAAGGGTAGACCTTGGCTTATTTTTAGTTCCTTTTTCGTTTTACCGCTTATGGGATTTCAAGCGTGGTTAGGAAAGGAAGTGGTAGATTCTAACCTGCTACCGGTTAAGATTACGATACATATGATCGTAGCCTTGCTCATTGTAGCCTTGATGCTATTTTTGTGGCATAAATCTCAAAATAAGGAAATGCGTATCACGGGTAGTTTAAGTGCGAGTACGCTTTCGCGAAAGCGTAATATCGCTTACGACCCTACATTTAAGTATTTGACAATTATAGCAGTACTACTGACACTGGTGCAAGTTGCTTTTGGTACTCAGGTGCGTCAGTACGTAGATGAGCGCGTAGCAGAAGTAGGCTATGCTGCAAAAAGTTTATGGTTAGAACCTGCGACGGTTATGTTCTACGTACATAGATCATTTTCTGTAGTTGTCGTATTACTGAATGTCTATATGTTCTACCTGAACAAGACGAAATTTTTAGGGCATCGCTATATGAAATGGGTTTTGGTTTTCATAGGTTTTGAAGTTCTAACGGGTATAATGATGTATTATGTAGACTTTCCTTTTGGTTCGCAACCATTACATTTAGTCATTGCTTCTTTACTTTTTGGAGTTCAATTCTATCTGATGCTGCAAAGCTTAGAACGTAAAAAGAGTGTGCTTGAAGCATTGGGAACTGTCTAATTGATCTCAAATACTAATTATCGTTGCTTGTTTAAGATTGTTTAACAAGCTATTGTATTTCTTTTAATAGACTGCAATTGTATTGCTTGTATCTTTAAAAGAAAACAACCTATGGCAACGCAAACCAAGCAAAAAGAAGGATTACAAACGAGCAATCCCGCAACAGAAGAGCAATTAACATTGTATCCATATTTTTCTAAACAAACACTTTCTGATAAGATTGATGCCTGTCACGAGGCATTTACATCTTGGCGTCATCAATCCGTTGAAGATCGTGGAGCTATTATTAAAAAAATAGGTCAAGCACTGACTGATCATAAAGCAGAACTCGCTCAACTAATGACCGATGAAATGGGGAAGTTGCTCACCCAGAGTAATCAAGAGGTAGATTTGTGTGCAGGGATTTGTGAGTACACCGCAACCACAGCACCAGATGTATTAAAAGGTGAGGAGCG
>Ga0115565_10001779_pt1 | contig 17366 bp, 11 predicted proteins | sample COGITO_mtgs_1105_FD_87199 | JGI IMG/M metagenome (GOLD analysis project Ga0115565, IMG submission 87199) | Pelagic marine microbial communities from North Sea - COGITO_mtgs_110530 | ecosystem: Environmental > Aquatic > Marine > Epipelagic | place: Germany:Helgoland, sampling site Kabeltonne... | reverse complement strand
TTTGGAGAAAAAGTTTAGGAAACACAGATATTTTAGCTGAAAACTATTTTCGTCATCCTGCTTATGCAGATTATCCTGTTGTTGGAGTTAGTTGGTTACAAGCTAATGAATACTGCAAGTGGAGAACCAATGTTGTGAATTTAAAAACATTAATTGACAAAGGTCATATTAAGAATGTTTTCGAAATTGATTCTGTTAAAATTCCTTTTGATACTGAAGCTTTTTTAGCAAATAGCGATAAAGTTTTTAAAGGAGATTCTACCATATACAAAAGAGGAGTTGGTAGAGCTGTTAGAAAAAGAGGAGAGCCAAGACCTGGCAGAGATGAGTTTCAAGGAGCTAGAAAAATCTCTAGATCTGATGGTATTTTAGTGCAAAGTTTTAGATTACCAACAGAAGCTGAATGGGAATTTGCAGCGAAGGCAAATATCGAAAACAGAGAATACAACAATATTAGAGGTAGAAAAAAATATGCTTGGGATGGTAAATATTCTAGAGACAAAAGCAAAAGAAACAGAGGAGATCAATTAGCGAATTTTAAACAAGGACCAGGACAATATAGTGGTTTATCTGGTTGGAGTTCTGATGGTGCTGATATTCCTAATAGAATAAAATCATATCCTCCAAATGGATTTGGATTGTATGATATGTCTGGAAATGTTGCTGAATGGGTAGCAGATGTATATAGACCTATTATTGATAGTGAAGCAAATGATTTCAATTATTTTAGAGGAAACATTTTTACTAAAAAAATGATTGATGAAGAAGGTAATGTTGTTATTGCTGCAAACGACCAAGCTGCAGAAGTAGATTATGATACTTTACCAAATGGAAATATTGTAGCAAAACAATTACCAGGAACTATCAAATACATTCCTATTACTAAAGATGATACAACTTTAAGGAGAAACTTTATGGTTGCTGACAATACAGATATTGGAGATGGAGACGCAAATTCTTCGAGATTTTTTGAAGAGGATGAGGACAAAGTTGTTGCAAGCATGTACAACTCTCCAAAAGCACCTACTAAAGAAATTGATCCTGAAACAGGAAGAGAAATTTTAGTGAATGATGCAGAAAAAAGAACAACTCTGATAAGTAATAATACCAGAGTTTATAAAGGTGGGTCTTGGTCTGATAGAGAATATTGGTTAGATCCAGCTCAAAGAAGATATTTACCAGAATATATGGCTACCAATTATATTGGTTTTAGATGTGTATCTGATAAATTAGGACCAATGGGAACAAGCAAAAAATCTGCTAGAAATCCAAGTAGATAATTAAAAATATTTTAAAATTCAACCTCATTATTTTATAATAATGAGGTTTTTTTATACACAAGAAATGAATATTACAGCACTTTATCAACTGTATACCAAAAACTTTTTAGTAGATACTGATACACGAAACATTCGTAAAAACACCTTGTTTTTTGCTTTAAAAGGCGATAATTTTAATGGAAATGAATTTGCTGAAAAAGCGTTAGATTTAGGTGCTTCTTTTGCTATTGTTGATGATAAAAATTACCAAACTCAAGATAATATAATTTTGGTTGATGATGTTTTGGAAACTTTACAAAAACTAGCCAATTATCATAGAAAACAACTGAAAATTCCTGTAATAGCTTTAACTGGTAGTAATGGAAAAACGACCACCAAAGAACTCATAAACGTAGTTTTGAGTAAAAAATATAATTGTTTAGCGACAAAAGGAAACCTAAACAACCATATTGGAGTTCCATTAACGCTTTTATCTATACAACCCGAACATGAAATCGCCATTATAGAAATGGGTGCGAATCATCAAAAAGAAATTGAATTTTTATCTGCCATTTGTGAACCCGATTTTGGATATATCACGAACTTCGGAAAAGCACATTTAGAGGGTTTTGGTGGAATTGAAGGCGTTATCAAAGGAAAAAGTGAATTGTACACATTTCTAGAAAAGCACAATAAAACTGCTTTTATAAATCCTACTGATGCCATTCAAGTTGAAAAAACTAAAGATTTAAAAACGATTGCTATTAGTAGTGATGAAATACGCTTTTTAGAAGTAAATCCGTTTGTAAAAATTGACTCTAAAAATACATCCATTCAAAGTAATTTAGTTGGGAGTTATAACTACACAAACATTGCAATTGCCATTACCATTGGAGAATATTTTAAAGTATCAAAAGCTGATATAAAAGAAGCTATTGAAAGTTATACTCCAAAAAACAATCGTTCTCAAATCATCGAAACCAAAACAAATAAAATTATTCTAGATGCTTATAATGCAAACCCTTCTAGCATGAAAGTTGCCTTAGAAAACTTTGCTTCTTTAGCTGATAATCCTAAAACAATTATTTTAGGAGATATGTTTGAACTTGGAATTGACAGTCAACAGGAACATCAAAAAATTGTGAATTTTGCCAATTCTTTAGGTTTTAAAAATCAATATTTTGTTGGCGAACATTTTTATCAAACAAAAACAACTTCACTTCAATTTAAAAAGTTTGACGACTTTGAAAAATATATAAAAAAAAATCCTCTAGAAAATCAATATATCTTGATTAAAGGTTCTAGAGGCATGCGTTTAGAAAGAATTTTAGAATCTATTAATTAGTGGTTAGTGGTTAGTGGTTAGTGGTTAGTGGTTAGTGGTTAGTGGTTAGTGGTTAAAAAAACGAAATAAAATAATACGAACCAAAAAAAATTACACTAAAAACTTGTACAAAAATCGTGGTTCGTGGTTCGAAAAACGATAGTTGAAAATCATGGTTCGTGGTTCTTGTTTCGTGGCTCGTTATTCGCTATTTAATAAACTTGATAAACGAAATAAAATAAACGATAGACGAAAAACGATGAACGAAAAACGTAAATCAAAAACCTACTCCATCATTTGAAGATGGTATTCTAATAAATTATCTATTGGTCTTTGAATAATATCTGTAACTTTTAAATTATTTTTTTTAGCTGTTTTCTCTAAAATTTCTCTAAAATAAAAGGCGATTGATCCAATAAAATATAATGGAGTTTCTTCAGTTTTATCAAAAGGCAAAATTCTATATTTAAAAAATTCTTGAAATCCTTTTTTAATAATTCGTTTTACATATTTTTCTTCTTTAAATTCAAACATAAATTTTGCAAAAGATGCTAAATACATATTTGGATTTGGCATTCTATATAAGTTTTGTTTGATGTAATCTGCCTCTAAATTAAATTCTGCGTTAAATTTTTCAGCGATTGCTTTAGGCATTTTGTTGTAATAATAGTCTCTCAACAATACTTTGCCAAAATAATTACCACTTGCTTCATCCATTAAAATATAGCCCAAAGAAGCTGTTTTCATGTGTACATTTTCACCATCAAAATAACAGCTATTAGAGCCTGTTCCTAAAATACAAACTAATCCAGGTTCTTTGCCAGTTGCTGCATATACAGCAGCTAACATATCTTCAGCAACATTAATTTTAGCATTGATAAATATTTTTTGTAAAACATCTTCAAGGATTTTTGATGGTTTTGGAGTTCCACATCCTGCTCCGTAAAAATGAATTTCTGTAACATCATCTTTAATATTAATCAACTGAAACATGTTAATAATTCTGTTCGTCAATTCGTCTTCTGCAACCACAGCAGGATTTAAACCTAAAGTTCGCACTCTAAAGGCTTCTTTTTTATCACTATTTATAGCAATCCAATCTGCTTTTGTAGAGCCACCATCTGCAATTAAAATCATATCATCTATTTTTATAAAGTAAATATATTATAAGAAAATAGGGTACACAACTATAATGTAAACTTCAATCGTTTTCGTATGTAATAAAATTTAAATTAGAGTGCTAATTCCAAAAAAAAGACTACTTCCCTTTTAGAAGCAAGAATCAAGACAGAATTCTAAATATTTATTACTAAAATAATTTTACATTAAAGATAAAACAAGTAAAATCAACAACGTCAAACTGAGCTTATAGAAGTGAAGTTTAATCAACTAAAAGGTCTTCGACAAGCTCAGACTGACATTCGTAAGAATAAATGGGAGTAGTATGTGTTTTATAGAAGTTTTGATCTTTTAATAATATTGCCAATTAAAAATTAGAAAATTGAATTGGTGTACTCATATTTTAACGATAAAACATTTAAAGTTAACAAATCCACACTGAGCTTGTAGAAATGAAGTTTGAAGAACTAAAAAGTCTTCGACAATCTCACACTGACATTCGTTAGCATAATTGGAATTAGAATATGTTTTATAAATAGGATTATTGTAAATTTGTTCTAAATCAACAAATATGTTTTTTTTAAAGAAAAAGTTAATTCCACTAAATGAGTTTTTTCCAGAGGGTTTTGTAGATATTCATTCACATTTACTACCAGGAATAGATGATGGGGCAAAAGATTTGAATGATTCTATAGCCTTGATTGAAAAAATGGCTTCTTATGGAATTAAAAAAATTATCACAACGCCTCATATTTTAGGAGATTTATATCCTAATACTCCAGAAATAATCAACACTAAATTAAAAGAGGTACAAAACGAACTCAAAAAAAGGAATTTAACAGACATCTCGATTACAGCTGCTGCAGAATATATGATGGATGAGCAATTTTCTGTTATTTTAGAACAGGGCAATATCCTTACCTTAAAAGATAATTTTGTGCTTGTAGAGATGTCTTACTTTAGTCCACCTTACAATTTGTATGAAGTAATATTTCAACTGCAATTAAAAGGGTATAAACCTATTTTGGCGCATCCTGAACGTTATAATGCCTATCATAACGATTTTAAAGAGTTTTATAAATTAAAAAATGCAGGGTGTTTGTTCCAGTTAAACTTATTGTCTTTAACAAATCACTATGGACCATCGATTCAAAAGACATCTGAAAAACTATTAAAAGAAAATATGTATGATTTTGTGGGAACTGACACACATCATAGTAATCATTTAAATCTTTTAAGAAGTATTGCTACCAAAAAAAACTTTCGTAAAATTGAAAACCTATTATCGAATAACAAAAGGTTTTTTAAATAAAAAATGTGGTAAATACCACATTTTTTATTTTAACTGAATATTCTCTTGTACCAAGGTTTTTTAGTCTGTTCTAAATAACCAACTCCATAACCATAACCATAACCATAACCATAACCATAACCTCTTTCCATATCCGTGTCATTCAAGATGATAGCCATTTTTGGTAATTTTTTTTCTCTATATAAATTATCTGCAACTGCTAACATTCTTTTATCTAAATAATTTGCTCTGGTAATATATAACACCATATCTGCATATTTAGCAACTAGCAAAGTATCAGTAACCAGATTAATTGGAGCTGTATCTACAATAATGTAATCATACTGGCTTTTTACCTCGGTAAACATTTCACTTACCTTATCTCCCATCAATAATTCTGCTGGATTAGGAGGAATAACACCCGAAGAAATAATATCTAAATCTTTAATTTCAGGTATAGAAAATTTAATATCATCAATTCTTATTTCGTTATTTGTAATAAAATTGGTGATCCCTTTTCTTTCAGGAATCTCAAGGTATTCAGTTATTTTTGGAGCTCTCAAGTCTAAACCTAATAATAAAACCTTTTTATTTGCTAAAGACAAAGCCGCTGCTAAATTTATAGAAACAAAAGACTTTCCTTCTCCACTTGTTGTTGAAGTAATAAAAATAGTTTTTCCAATATCATCATCTTTTTTAGGTAACATAAAACCTAAGTTTGTTCTTATTAGACGAAAAGCCTCTGCTGAACTGGTTCTAGAATCCTTATCTATTACAATCTTTTTATTATTCTCGGAGTGAGGAATATCTCCCATAAAAGGTATTGAGGTAAATTCTTCTACATCTTTTCTAGAATGTATTTTCGTGTCTAATAAATTTCTTAAATAAATTATAGCAAAAGGAATTATCAAACCTATTAAAATCGCTGCTAAATAAAGAATTCTTCCTTTGGGAGATATGGGAGACCCATTACTATAAGCATAATCAATAATTTTTGCATTAGGTACTGTAATTGCCAAAGAAATTGCAGTTTCTTCTTTTTTTCTTAATAAATAAGAATATAATTCAGCATAAATTAACCTTTCTCTTTCAATATCAATCATTCCCCTTTCTATCAAAGGAATATTTGAGATTTTAGTTTTAACTTTATTTGATTCTATAGTTAGTTTTTCTAATTGAATTTGTAGAGAAGATTTAATATTATTTAAATTTGAATTTAAATTATTTTTATAAATACTAATTTGCCTATTTAAAGCAATTATAGTAGGATTTCTATCACCTGCAATCGTTTCTAACTTATTCTTTTGTAGTATCAAGTCATTATAGGCCATGATTGAACTTGAAGTAATTCCGTCCTCAAACCCTAGATTTGCGGGTAAAACTTCATTGCCATCTGATAATGGGTTATTAATTTCGTTTTCAATGGAATTGACTAAACTGATTTGTGTTTTTAATTGCGCTATTTTATTATTATTAACAGACATTTCCTCTAATGCAATTGCCCCTTCCTCAGATAAACCGGAAATACCGTACTTAGTTTTGTAATCTTTAAAATCATCTTGAATTGTCCCTAATTCAGAGCCGATAGAATTTAATCTTTCTTCAATAAAATCTTTAGTTTTCAAAGAAATTACACTTTTATCGCTGATTGCATCCAGATTATACTGTCGAACCAATTCATTTAAAATTTCTTCGGCCTTTAACTTTATCGGGTCTGTTAGACTCAAATCTAAAACACTAGAGTTTTTATCTACAGGAATTATATTAATTTTAGCTCTATAGGTATCTATGACCTTATTTCTCGATTTAAAAATCACTTTAAACTCTTGAGCTTTAAAAGAATCTTTTTGTAGATTAAGTATTTTAAAAACTCCTAAATTTGGAATTGTAATAATTTCATCAAATTTAACGGCTTTTGTAATTTCTTTTTCTAATAAACTTTTAAATTCTAAATTCTCGTTGTTAAGGACTGAAATAACAAAAGAGGTATCTATTGCCTCAAAAGTAGCTGTTTTTTGTAAAAACTCGATTTTTATAGGTCTATTATTATAAACCTCACTCGTCTTTATTGTCCCTTCAGAGTAATACGAAATATTTAACTGAAGCGAATCTACTACACGACCTACTATTTTTCTTGATTTTATAATTTGAATTTCGTTGTCGGTATTATTTGCAGAACCTGTTCCTACTATCCCCAAATCTGCGACTGCCTTCAACTCATCTGAAACTCCAGATTTTTGATTGTCTTTAATTAAAATTGATGTAGAAGCCTGATAAATAGGTGTTGCATACCTTAGATAAACATAAACAATGCTAACAGCGATTAAACTGCACAAAGCAAACCATTTCCAGAATCGAAGATATTTAAATAGTTCTTCTTTTATATTGATAGTATCAGCATCTACGCTAAGACTTTTTTGAAAATCTTCATTTAATTCCTCCATATTAACGCAATGCTAAAGATATAATTGTTATTAAAAGACCCGTTATCGAAATAAATAAAGTGGCACTTGAGTTGGATGCTGCAGATTGAATGGTTGCATAATTTTGCTTTACGTAAATTACGTCATTTTGTTGTAAATAAAAGACTGGTGAGGTAAAAATGTTTTTCGATAGTAAATCTACGCTATACTGAGTTTTTTTTCCATTTTCTTCACGATTAATTAAAATATCGCTTCTTTGCGCAGAAATATTCAAATCTCCAGCTAACGCAATGGCTTCCAAAATAGTAATTCTTTCATTTGGTATTATAAAGCTCCCTGGGCGATTAACATCTCCAAGAACACTTATCTTATAATTGGTTATTTGAACAACAATATTAGGATTTTTAACGTATTCCGGATCTAATTTATTTTTCAATAATTCGATAAGTTCATTTCTAGTTAATCCTCCAATTTTTAATTTACCTAGTACAGGAAAATCAATCTCTCCATTATTATCAACTAAATAATTTAGTTGAGAAGGTTGCCCCATAATACCATCCGTACCGTTTAAGAACGCTACTGCATTTAAATTAAAAGGCCTAACTGCTTCTTGATCTAATGCTGAAATGGTAATTTGCAACAAATCATCTGGTTTTATAACTGTTGTATAAGTATTTGACACTTTTGATTGATCAATTTCATCGTATTGAAAATAGATGACTTTTTTCTTAGAGACACAATTTGATAGTAGCAATGCAAATAGGATTAAAATAAGTGTTTTCTTCATTTCTTTATTCTTATTATTTTTTTTTTATTTTACACTTTAAATAATTATAAATACATTATTAAACGTACAAATATATCATTCTTTTTAACAATATTAAAAATGTTCTCAATCAATACTCTTTCCAGTATAAAAAGTTAAATTAGAATAGTTTTTTGTAGAATGATTTTTCTTCTTTTTGAACATACCCATATCCATATCCATATCCACGTTTTATATCTGTACCATTTAAAACGATTGCCATATTTGGTAATCTGTCTTCTTTGTACAACGTTTTGGGAACAATCAACATTCGTTTATCTAGATGATTTGCTCTTACAACATATAAAAACATATCAGCATATTTAGCAATTAATAGTGTATCTGTCACCAAACTTATAGGTGCTGTATCTACAATTACATAATCATACTCTTGTTTAACAGCTTCAAACAAAAACTTAGCTCTATCATTTAGTAACAGCTCAGAAGGATTTGGTGGTATTAAACCGGATGAAATAAAATCAACATTTGCAACCTCAGGAATCCTAAATTTTATATTTTCCAAACTCAATGTATCATCTAATATGAAATTGGTAACTCCTTTTTGATCAGGAATTTCTAGATAGTTATTTATTTTTGGCGCTCTTAAATCCATTCCTAATAACAGCACTTTTTTTCCTGTTAATCCTAAACTTGCAGCTAAATTAATTGAGACAAATGATTTCCCTTCTCCACTAATTGTAGACGTGATAAATATCATTTTACCTTTTTCAAAATTATTTGTTTTTGGCAATATGAAATTCAAATTTGTTCTTAATAACCTAAAAGCTTCTGCAACACTAGTTCTTACATTGTTTTTAATAACCAAACTACCTTTAGCTTCAGAATTTGGAATATCTCCTAGAAAAGGAACTTTTAAATTACTTTCAATGTCTTTTCTTACATGTATTTTAGTATCTAATGATAATTTGATGTAAATCGAAAGTAAAGAAACCAATAAGCCAAAAATAAATGCGGATAGATAAATAATATTTTTTTGCGGAGATACTGGAGTATCAGAACTATAAGCAACATCAATTATTTTAGCATTGGGAACAGTAACAGCCAAAGATATTGCTAATTCTTCCTTCTTTTTTAACAAATAGGAGTATAATTCTGAATAAATATCTTTTTGTCTAACAATATCAATCATTCCCCTCTCTATAAATGGAATTTCAGATACTTTATCATTATTTATTTTTCCTTCAGAGGTGAATTTTTTAAGTTGAATCTTAATGGACTTTTCTAAATTTCCTAAATTGGACTTTAAATTTTGTTTTGCTACTTTAATTTCATTTGTGATGGCAATTAGATTTGGGTTTTTATCTCCTGCAATTCTCTCTAATCTATATTTTTCTAAAACTAATCGATTAAACTTTTCAATTGAATTTGTTGTTATTATATCAGAAACGCCTATATTAGTTGGCAAAACTTCATCTAATTCTAACTGTTTAGAAATTTCTAACTGAGCCCAATTTATGAGACTTAATTGGATTGTTAACTCGGTTATTATATTTTTATTTTCTGAAATTGACTCAATAGCAATTTCATTCTCTTTAAAAAAACCACTAATTCCAAACTTAGATTTATATTCTTTTAAATTGTCTTGAATAACTCCTAACTCTAAACCAACACTTTGTAATCTTTCTTCAATAAAATCTTTTGTTTTTATGGAAACAAGGTTTTTATCAAGAGCAGCGTCTAAATTATATTGATTCACTAATTCATCTAAAATATTTTCTGCTTTTAATTTAACAGCATTTGTAACCTTTAAGTTTAAAACACTAGATTTTTTATCAACCGCTGTAACTTGTATTTTAGATTTATAACTATCTACAACCCATTTTCTAGGTTGAATGACTACAAAAACATCTTGTAAACTTTTAAAATTTTCAATTGAATTTATATTTTTTAAAACCTTAAACGTACCCAGTAATGGGTGTTCAACAACTTCATTAAAACCTCCTTTTTTTTCGATTTCCCCTTCATTGTTTTTTAAAATAAAAGTATTTTTATCAAAATATGAAATTATAAAGGATGTATTCAAATTATGATACAATGAATCTTTGACTAAAAATTGAATCTTAACACTGCTATCCTTATAATTTTCTGATTTTATAATAGAACCCTCAGTAAAATAACGAATGTTTAATTCTAAAGAATCAACCATTCTTCCAATTATTTTCCTGGAAGTAATAATAAAAACTTCATTATCAGGATTATTTGTAGAACTAGTTCCTACAATTCCCAAATCAGAAACTGCTTTTAATTCATCAGAGATACCTGCATCCAAATTATCTTTTATCATTATATAAGAGGAAGCACTATAAAGAGGTGTTGTATATCTTAAATAGAAATACGCAAAAGATAAGGAAATTACAATAGAAAGGATAAACCACTTCCAATACAAAAGATATTTAATAATTTCTTCTTTTATATTTACCTCTGAATAGCCATCAAAACCGAATATTTCATCCTCTTCTCGAAGTTCTTTCATATTAAAATCCTATCTATTGGGGTAAAATATAATTAATATGTTCATTTTTCGCAAAACTCGACTGCATATACACTTTCACATTAGAATTCAATTCTTTGATTTAGATACTAAATCTTTGTAATTTCAGGCTATAAATATCAAACTATTTTTGTAAATAATTTTAATTATAGCATGTTTATTTAAATTTTATACGCCTAATCTTAAAAATTAAATTGAATTGTTTCCAAAAGCAAAATGCAGCATGTACTAGCTTTTTTTTTTTGCGAAATTAAAAGAAATAAATTAAAGCACCTATTGTTTATCCAATTTTTCAAAAATTGAATTATTAGAAATAAATTCTGGAACCATCTTTTTTAAAAGACCCACAATCTCTATGTTCGTAAGTTTGCTTTTTGTAGTTAATAGTTCTTGGATTACCTCTAAAATTAATGTTTCTTCTATTTTTTGAGTTTTAGCAATCATTATTTTTTCGTGATAGGTATTTACGGTGTTCTCTCCATCTGCCAAAAGCTCTTCATATAATTTTTCTCCTGGTCTTAAACCAGTGATTTCAATATCAATATCTTCAGGGTACTTTAAGCCCGATAAGGAAATCATTCTTTTTGCTAAATCATATATCTTTACAGATTTCCCCATATCAAATATATATATCTCTCCACCTTTTCCCATAGTTCCTGCCTCTAAAACCAATCTACAAGCTTCGGGTATGGTCATAAAATAGCGAGTAATATCTTTATGGGTTACAGTTAAGGGTCCTCCTTTTTTTATTTGTTTCTTAAACAACGGAATTACGGATCCATTAGAACCTAGTACATTTCCAAAACGAGTGGTCGTAAATTTCGTTTTCTTCTGTTGTTTACTCAAACAACTAATATACATTTCTGCAACTCTTTTGGTAGCGCCCATTACATTAGTGGGGTTTACGGCTTTATCTGTAGAAACCATTACGAAACGTTCTACCTTATATTCAACAGCCAAATCCGCAATTTTTTTTGTCCCTAAAATATTTACTTTAATAGCTTCATAAGGACTATCTTCCATTAAAGGAACGTGTTTATACGCAGCTGCATGGAACACTTTATGAGGCTTGTATTGTTCAAAAATAGTTCGCATCCTTTTTCTGTCTCTGACGTCAGAAACAATGGCTGTAAAATTCTGAATCCCTTTTTGATGCAATTCTTGTTGTAAATTATACAAATCAGATTCTGCCTGATCTATTAAAACCAAATGCTTCACGCTATAAGAGGCGATTTGTCTAGAAATTTCGCTACCAATAGAACCTGCTGCACCCGTTACCAAAACAACCTTATCATTCACTTCTTTTTTTACAATAGGATTGTCGATTAAAATTTGTTGTCGATTTAATAAATCATCAATATTAACTTGTTTTATTTGATTAGCTTGCAAATCTCCATCAATCCAAGTAACTAGAGGAGGTACTATTTTTACCTCTACTTCTAAAGATAATAATTTGTCTGTAATTTCTAATAAACGAGAAGGTCGTATTTTTTGAGTAGAAATAATCACTTCACTCAAATCATATTTCGTTACAAAATCTTCATCAATTTTAGAAAAATCATAAATTTTTATTCTGTCAATTTTTTTATTTATTTTATTGTGGTCATCATCTACAAACCCTAAAATATCATAATTATATTTTTTATCTCTATTTAAAGCACCATACGTAATAATACCAGCTTCTCCTGCACCAAAAATTAAAACATTCCTAATGGTGTTTAATTCAGTTGAAATCACATCGTAAAAAGCTTTAAACACATAGCGACTAATGATGAGTATAAAAACAGCTACGAAATAATGAATGATAATAATCGAAATAGGAATGGTAAACGTACTAAGGTTAAATACTTGATTAACGATTACAATTAAAGAGATTAATAACGCATATATAGTAATTCCCAGAAACACATTGAATGCATCTTTTGTCCCTGTATGTCTTACTATGCCTTTATAAGAGCCAACCATTAAAAAACTACTTAAGGCCACAATGATAATGATCGGAACCTGCAGAATCAATTGATCCGTATTAAAGTTGAATGTGATATTAAAGCGAATGATATACGCTAATAAAAAAGAAACGCAAACCAGAAGTATGTCAATCCCTAAAACCAACCACCTTGAAGCGTATTTATTTAGTGTTTTTAAAAAAAAACTTCTTAACATTATTTTTTTTGCTAAATTACAATAAAATAATAAACCATCTTTTATACAAGTATTATAAAATATATTTTAAATTATTGCTCTAAAAGTTTTAAAAATAACAATTATATCTTTTAGTAAACTTCTATTTTCTAAATATTTTAAATTAATCTCAATTTTTTTAGGCATAATTTCATCAATATAAAATTGATTTGGGTCATTAGCTTTAGAAAGTAAATCGTTTTCATTCCTAAATTCAATAGAAGCCAAATCTGTAATCCCTGGTTTTACTTGTAGCACTTTTAACTGGTTTTCTGAATAATAATTCACATAATTGCGTACTTCTGGTCTAGGCCCTACAAAACTCATATTTCCAATAAACACGTTTATTAGTTGAGGCAATTCGTCTAATTTATATTTTCTTAAATAATAACCAACCGAAGTTATTCTTGAATCTCTACCCCCTACAGTTAACAACCCCTGTTTATCTGAGTGTAACTTCATAGTTCTAAATTTAAAAATCTTAAAGTCTTTATTATTTCTCCCAACTCTAACTTGCTTATAAAATGTAGATCCTTTAGATGTTACGTTAATAGCAATAGCTATTAGTAGTAGAAGAGGAAATATCAGTAATAAACCTAAAAAAGAAAATATAAAGTCGAATAATCTTTTAAACATTATTTTTTATTTTTTCAATCGCAAAAACAACTGCACTGACAACCTCTTCTATTTGTTCTGTTGATAATGAGTAATACACAGGTAAAGAAATTTCACACTCCCATGTTGATTCAGCCATAGGGTAATCATCTAATTTATAACCTAACTCTTTATAAAATGAAAGTAATGGCAAAGGTTTGTAATGAACATTCACAGAAACATCTTGATTAAAAATTTCTTGAATTATTAAATTTCTTTGCGCTAGCGTTATATCTTTTATTCTTAATAAGTATAAATGATAAGAAGATTCTCTTTTTTGATCAACATAATGAGGAATAATTGCCCATGTATAATTGCTTAATAACTCTGTATATTCTTTAAAAATTCTTTTCCTAAAAGGAAGTGTTTCTGATTCATATCTATCAAATTCTACCAAACCAATAGAGGACAGAATATCTGTCATATTACATTTAAAACCTGCATCTATAACATCATACTCCCAACTACCTTTTTGCGTTTTGGCCAATGCATCTTTATTCTGTCCATGAAGAGACAATGTATTTAATTGTTTATATATTTCAGCATTGTCAAATGGCTTTGGTAAATTGATACAAATTGCGCCACCTTCTGCTGTCGTTAAGTTTTTTACTGCGTGAAATGAAAAAACGGTGAAATCTACTTCCGAACCAACTTTTAGACCATTATATGTTGCTCCAAATGAGTGTGCTGCATCAGATAAAATCATAATTCTACCAAGTTTTTCTTGATTTTCTGATTGTGGATTAAACTTTGCTTTTACCGACGGTTTATTTACAATTTCTTTCAACTCATCAAATTGAATAGGTAATCCTCCAACATCTACAGGAATTATTGCTTTAGTTTTAGAGGTTATAAATTTTTCAATTTTAGAAACATCTATTCCAAAATCTGAATTCATATCTACCATAATTACTTTAGCACCTCTATGAATTACGATATTAGCAGTTGCACAATAAGTATATACGGGTACGATAACTTCATCACCTTCTTTTATACCAAACCAGTATAAAAGTAATTCTGCTCCAGTTGTCCACGAGTTAACTGCAAGTACATTAGAAACACTGCAATAATTAGCTATTTTTTTTTCAAATAGTTTTGTTTTTGGACCCGTAGTTATCCAACCAGACCTTAAAGCGTCTGCAACCTCGTTTATTATTTTATCATCTATCCTTGGTGGCGAAAATGGAATCATATATTCTTTATTAATTTAAACATTTTTCTATCTGGGTAAGTTACAAAATCATAAAATACTTCATAACCCATAGATTTATAAAACTTTAACACAGCAGAATTACTATTATAATCTGTGGTTAAAGATATTCTTTTTATCTCTTTATTTTTAATGTTTTTTTCAAAATCTAAAATAAGACCTTTTCCTATACCTAAACCTTTTTTTTTTGCTAAAACCCCAATAGAAAGTACTTCTGCATAATCCCCATTATCTTCTGGATGTGCTTCCTTTTTTAAGTTTTTTAAAAGACGTATAATGGCTTTTGGCTTAGAAAAAAAAATACCTAAAGCTTGTAATGTAAAAGCTGGAATATTATTTAAAATCAACTTTTTATGAAAACCTACAGAAGATAAAGAACCAAAACAAAAACCTACAATTTTATTTTCTTCATCCACTGCACAAATAGAAATGGCATCTTTAGATTTTATACATGATTTGTAATAGGTTATTAAAAATGATTTACCAAGTGAGCTTAGAAAAAAATTTTTAAATGTTTTTAGATGCACAGCAGCTATTTCTTCTGCTTCTATTACCTTAGGTTTACGATATATAATCATTTTGTTTAAAGTGCCTTATTTATAATTTGTGTAACTTTAGATAAATTATTTTTCTTAGACAAATATTCCATTGCGTACTCAAAGCCTTTGATACCTTTCTCTTGTAATATGTCTTTTTTTAAACCTGCAACTACTATCATTTTTTGTTTAAGTTCTTCTGTATTTTCTGGTGAAACTACCCAGCCACAATCAGACTCTATAAGAACTCTAGCTGTATCACTATCTGAATCTAAAGCACCAATAATTGGTTTTTTAGAAAACATATATGCTGGTAATTTAGAGGGTATAGAACTTGAGGCTGCGCCTTTTTTTATTGGCAATAACATAACGTCTGCTAAGTCTTGAATTTCTGGCACTTTGCCATCTGGCACCTCTAAAAATTGAATATTTAAAAAATTAGATTTTGCTACTATTTTCTGTAAATCTTCTTTTTTAGAGCCAGAACCTGCAATTATCAATTTACTGTTTGTAATATTTGCGCTTATAAAAGCATCAATGATTAAATCCACACCTGCAACTGGCCCAATATTGCCCAAATACATAAAAGTAAAATCTCTTTTAATACTATTTTCTTTTGGCACATAAGATGTAAAAGAAGCTTCATTTTGCCAATTCTGTACAACTTCAATCTTACTTTCAGTTATGTTTCTAGTTGTTGAAAGATAATTTTTCATTTTGCTAGAAATTGCAATAATCTTAAAAGAATTTTTTAAAACAAACTTATCTATTGGTAAAAACATAAAATTTAAAAACCAACTTGCCTTTGGTAATTTATTAGATAAGGATTCTGGATACACGTCTTGTACATGAGTTACAACCTTTATTTTATATTTTTTGGCTGTTTTCACAATATAATACTGCGAAAAAATAGGCCATGAATTCATATAAATTGCATCTATATTTTTATGATTTTCATCAATATATTTTTTACAAGCAATACCAAAACTGTAACTCTCTCTTAAGCGGCCTAAGGGTTTAGATTCTGGGCACGTGTAAGCATCTAAATTTTCTAAATAGTATGTTGTTGTTTTGTTTTTATCTTTTAATAATTTAAACCCAAAAGGTCTAGTTGGTTTCGGTGCAACTACGGTAATTTTATTTGCTAAAGATAAATCATTAGCAATATCTTCTGATAATTTTGCAGAAACTACTGGCTCTGGATAGAAAACCGCAGAGATAATTAGAATTTTTGCCATTTAGTTTTTGTTTTCTTTTAGTACTGTTGCGCGATTGCTTACTAGTATGGGTTTGTTAGGAAACACTCCTAAACAACACTACCTGCAACTGCAATTCAATTTGAACCTAATTTAGTTCCTTTTAATTTAATCGAATTCATTCCTATAAATGAATTATCTCCAATTATTATAGCTCTCTTTTTTATATCTTCACTTCCATTTTGTATTCTTCTTTTTAAAATCTAATGCATGGAAGCCATTATCTATAAGTTTACAATTTGCACCTATCATAAATTAATCACCAATTTTATATTCTGCATTTCATAAATTGTAGATCCAGAGATTCTTACATTTTACCAGTACTAATTTTGCCACCATACCTAGAAATAAATATTTTTTTTTGATAACGCCCCAAAAGGCTGGATACAAAACTACCGTTAATTATAGGTCCTACTCCAATATTGATTTCTCCATCCTTAACCTTAAAAAAATTGTAAAAGCATTGAATTTCAAATTATTATAATATTTAAATTTTTATTACAAAAACATTAAATATAACATAAATCTTCTAAGCCTAATTTCTAATTTAAAAGGTTATCATATTCAACAAATTAAATTATTGTTTGTTTACAGTTTATGGAAATAACAAAAAATTTGCTTTATGTTCTTTAAGAATTGATTCCAAAAAAATACCTTACCAAATAAACAATACTTTTTTATCTTTTAAATTTATAACGCCCATAGAATATTTGCTGCCTTTGCATCTGATATATATTCCTCTAAATCAGCGTGAGACAAAATTTTATTGTTTTCGTAATATTCTTTGTACCAAGTA
>Ga0115565_10001768_pt1 | contig 17463 bp, 9 predicted proteins | sample COGITO_mtgs_1105_FD_87199 | JGI IMG/M metagenome (GOLD analysis project Ga0115565, IMG submission 87199) | Pelagic marine microbial communities from North Sea - COGITO_mtgs_110530 | ecosystem: Environmental > Aquatic > Marine > Epipelagic | place: Germany:Helgoland, sampling site Kabeltonne... | reverse complement strand
CTATAGAGACTGGTATCATCGCACAGGAAATACAGTCCATACCAGAACTAAAATTTGCGGTTCAAAACACTACCCCGTTGGGCGTAGACTACAACAGTATCCATTGCACCCATATAGCAGCAACCAAAGAACTCCACCAAATGGTCCAAAATCAGCAAATACAAATAGAAACAATCAAAGAACTTTCCCAACCACAACAAACAATCATAGAAGAGCAACAACAAGAAATCGAACATTTAAAATTATACAATATTGAATCAAACAACCAAATTAATCAACTTCAACAAGAAAACCAACAATTGAAACATGAAATCGCAATAATAAAGGGACATTTAGGTCTTTAATCCAACCCACACACACACATCTATATATTTAATTAAAAAACATATTTTTCTTTTAATAATAATTAATAATAATTAATAATAATTAATAATAATTAATAATAAATAAAAATATGTTTTACCTCGATAATTATATAAAAATTTATTAAGACACCATTATATATAATATGTCAAATATTAAGAAAGGTTCAAAATTAACCGTTTCAACAGCCAATGGCATATCGAGAGACATTAGTAACAATTTAGGTGTTTTAGAAGTTTCCGGTCCTGGAATGTCGGATGTGGGCATGGTGTATGGAACCAATCCAGCACATTTCGTAATTGGAAGCACCGATGTATCGGGTATTTTACAATTAGGAATAAACCAAGACGGTAACACATTTATTGATGCGAATATAAACAACAATCACAAAGACATTATTATGCAGAAATATGGGGGAAATATTGTAGTTGGTTCTGGTGCGGGTTCTATATCCAAGGTCGGAATTCAAACCAACGCACCAAATTCCACAGTACATATTAACAGCACGGATGGTATCATTATTCCCGTAGGGACAGCAGGGCAACGACCAGATCCAGCATACCAAGGTATGATACGCTACAATACAACCACCAGTCAATTTGAAGGATATGGTCCTGGTGGAAATTGGGGGTCTTTGGGAGGAGTGGTAAACGTGGCGCAAAATACAAAAATCACTGTAGCTGAACCCAACGCGGACTCTAGCAACAATGAAATCAAATTCTACACCGCACCAACCGGTGATATAAGCGCAAACAGTGCTACCCTTCGCATGATAGTGAATGATGAAGGCAACGTTGGAATAGGAACATCCACACCCCAAACCACACTAGATATAAGCGGGACCATTACCACCAACAAAGCACGCATAGGAACAGGTGATTTAGATGACTATAGTTTTTCGGTCCAACAAAAATTATTAGCAGGAGATGGTGCGGCGAATGATTATTTTGGAGGTTCCGTAGCCATTTCCGGTAATTACGCCATTGTGGGGGCACGATACGATGACGACAAAGGGTCGGGTAGTGGTAGCGCTTACATTTTTGATGTAACTACTGGAACCGAACTCCACAAACTTGTTCCTGAGGATGGAGCGGCGAATGATCATTTTGGATATTCAGTAGCCATTTCCGGTAATTATGCAATAGTGGGGGCATATAAAGATGACGACAAAGGGACGGGTAGTGGTAGCGCTTACATTTTTAACGTCCAAACCGGTGCCCAACTCCACAAACTTGTTCCTGAGTATGGGGCGGCGAGTGATTATTTTGGATGGTCCGTAGCCATGTCCGGCAATTACGCCATTGTGGGGGCAAAATACGATGACGATGGTTCGACGGATAGTGGTAGCGCTTACATTTTTAACGTCCAAACAGGTGTAGAACTCCGCAAACTTGTTGCTATTGATGCAGGGACGAGTGATTATTTTGGATATTCCGTAGCCATTGATGGGAATTACGCCATTGTGGGGGCAAATTCAGATGACGACAACGGGACGGATAGTGGTAGCGCTTACATTTTTAACGTCCAAACAGGTACCCAACTCCACAAACTTGTTGCTAGTGATGGGGCGGTGAATGATTATTTTGGACACTCCGTAGCCATTTCCGGTAATTACGCCATCGTGGGGGGACATTACAATGACGATAACGGGTCGGCTAGTGGTAGCGCTTACATTTTTAACGTCCAAACCGGTGCCCAACTCCAAAAACTGGTTCCTAGTGATGGGGTGGTGAATGGTTATTTTGGATATTCCGTAACCATGTCCGGCAATTACGCCATAGTGGGGACATACGGTGATACCGACAATGGGACGAATAGTGGTAGCGCTTACATTTTTAACGTCCAAACCGGTGCCCTACTCCACAAACATGTTCCTGCGTATGGTGCGGCGGGTGATTCTTTTGGATATTCCGTAGCCATGTCCGGTAATTACGCCATCGTGGGGGCAATGATGGATGACGCCAAAGGGACGGATAGTGGTAGCGCCTACATTTTCGGCCCCCCTCAATACGATTTAAGGGTATTGGGAGGCATCGATTCTACACAGTTGTATGTGGGTCAAGACAAACGGTTAAACGACTATAGTTTTTCGGTCCAACAAAAATTATTAGCAGGAGATGGGGGGACGTATGATAATTTTGGATATTCAGCCATTTCCGGCAATTACGCCATAGTGGGGGCGCCATATGATGATGACAAAGGGTCGGGTAGTGGTAGCGCTTACATTTTTAACGTCCAAACCGGTGCAGAACTCCACAAACTTGTTCCTGAGGATGGGGCGGCGAATGATAATTTTGGATATTCAGTAGCCATTTCCGGCAATTACGCCATAGTGGGGGCGCCATATGATGATGACAAAGGGGCGACTAGTGGTAGCGCTTACATTTTTGATGTAACTACTGGAACCGAACTCCACAAACTTGTTGCTATTGATGGTGCGGCGAGTGATTATTTTGGATATTCCGTAGCCATTTCCGGTAATTACGCCATTGTGGGGGCACACCTCGATGACGACAACGGTACTGCTAGTGGTAGCGCTTACATTTTTAACGTCCAAACCGGTGCCCAACTCCAAAAACTTACCGCCAATGATGGGGCGGAGAGTGATCAGTTTGGAAATTCCGTAGCCATTTCCGGTAATTACGCCATTGCGGGGGCACGATACGATGATGACAACGGGTCGGCTAGTGGTAGCGCTTACATTTTTAACGTCCAAACAGGTGTAGAACTCCGCAAACTTGTTGCTATTGATGGAGCGGCGTATGATGAATTTGGAACTTCAGTAGCCATTTCCGGCAATTACGCCATAGTGGGGGCGCCATATGATGATGACAAAGTGGCGGGTAGTGGTAGCGCTTACATTTTTGATGTAACTACTGGAACCGAACTCCACAAACTTGTTGCTAGTGATGGAGCGGCGAATGATTATTTTGGATTTTCCGTAGCCATTTCCGGTAATTACGCCATAGCAGGGGCACTATACGATGACGACAACGGGTCGAATAGTGGTAGCGCTTACATTTTTAACGTCCAAACCGGTACCCAACTCCACAAACTTACCGCCAGTGATGGTGCGGCGAGTGATGAATTTGGATATTCAGTAGCCATTTCCGGCAATTACGCCATCGTGGGGGCACGTAACGATGACGACAAAGGGACGAATAGTGGTAGCGCCTACATTTTCGGCCCCCCTATCTCCCTCTCTTCCCACCTTTTAAGCATAGAAGATGAGGGCAAGATAGAGGTTCGAGGTCATCTGCAAATAGGGGAGTTCGAGACCACCTACACCTATGGCAACCAACTCAAACTTGTTCCTGCGGATGGGGCGGCGGGTGATTATTTTGGATGGTCCATAGCCATTTCCGGTAATTACGCCATTGTGGGGTCGCCATATGGTGACGACAACGGTAATGGTAGTGGTAGCGCTTACATTTTTAACGTCCAAACCGGTGCCCAACTCCACAAACTTGTTCCGGGGGATAGTGCGGCGGATGATTATTTTGGAGAGCGCGTAGCCATTTCCGGTAATTACGCCATTGTGGCGGCACGAACCGATGACGACAAAGGGACGAATAGTGGTAGCGCTTACATTTTTAACGTCCAAACCGGTGCCCAACTCCACAAACTTACCGCCGATGATGGTGCGGCGTATGACGAATTTGGACAGTCCGTAGCCATTTCCGGTAATTACGCCATTGTGGGGGCACATCGAGATGACGACAACGGTAATGATAGTGGTAGCGCTTACATTTTTAACGTCCAAACCGGTGCCCAACTCCACAAACTTGTTGCTAGTGTTGGTGCGGTGACTGATTATTTTGGAGGTTCCGTAGCCATGTCCGGTAACTATGCTATTGTGGGTGCAAAATACGATGACGACAACGGGGGGAATAGTGGTAGCGCTTACATTTTTAACGTCCAAACCGGTGCCCAACTCCACAAACTTACTGCTAGTGATGGTGCGGCGAATGATTATTTTGGATTTTCCGTAGCCATTTCCGGTAATTACGCCATAGTTGGGGCACACTACGATGACGACAACGGGTCGGATAGCGGTAGTGCATACATTTATACCATAAGCTCCGGTCAACTCCAAAAACTTACCGCCAGTGATGCGGCGGCGAGTGATAATTTTGGACAGTCCGTAGCCATTTCCGGTAATTACGCCATCGTTGGGGCATACAACGATGACGACAAAGGGTACGCTAGTGGTAGCGCTTACATTTTTGATGTAACTACTGGAACCGAACTCCACAAACTTACCGCCGATGATGGTGCGGTGAATGATTATTTTGGATTTTCCGTAGCCATTTCCGGTAATTACGCCATTGTGGGGGCATACTCCGATGACGACAACGGGTCGGCTAGTGGTAGCGCTTACATTTATTCCCACGTGTTAAATCAAGGTGAAATACACTTGGATGGCCGCATGGGTATAGGGACCCTCACCCCCCAATACCCCCTCCACATTGTAGGCGACCAATATATTGATGGGAATTTAGATGTAGACGGCGCGTTACATGTAGAAAATTTACAAGTAAATAGAAACATAAATAATACAATGGATCCTTGGTACAAAACGTTACAAATAAATTTACAAGACTACTCATCTGAATTTGGAGGTTTAAAGGATAGCGTCTATGCAAATGGTTATAATTATTTTATTTTTGAAAGATATGATAATGGTCATTTGTCTTATATTGTTAGAATTCCAAAAGACAACTTCTCAAGTAATCATGTAGAATTTGTTCGGCCATTTGATACAGACTCTAATTTAAGAGGATTTGCTGGGATAACTACCGATGGAACATATATATACGCATGCGTATATGCTAATGGTATAGGAACCAATTACAATGGTCACGTATTACGTATTCCTACCAATAATTTTAATGTTTCGGCCATGGATTATTTTGATGTAAATACAGTGTCTGGTTCAAATGGTAACCTTAAAGGACATTTTGGTGGTTGTACGACGGACGGTAAACACCTGTATCTCGCTCCTTATAGTTATGGGAGCCCGTATAGTCCTTACTTTGTTCGTATAGATCTAAATGATTTTTCTGCTACTGGAGTAGAATGGATGGATGTTACAACAGCTAATGGAGGACATGGAAGTAGCAAAGGTTTCTTTGGTATATTTATATATAGAAACTATGTTTACTTGGTAGGTGGATATAATGGAGGATATCATGGTAACATTGTTCGCGTCCCATTAAATATTGCAAATGGTAGTTTTAGTGGGACATTTGTCCATACAATTGTATTGAGTAGTATTAGTTCGTCGTACAAAGGTTATACCAGGGGATATGGTATTGGAAAATATATTTATTTAGTTCCTAATTACAATGGTGGTTATCATGATAATGCGATTCGCATTAGTATAGAAAATTTCAGCACTAGTGGAGTGGAGGTATTAAACTTGGGACAAAAAATTGGTACAGCTGGTGGATTTACGGATGGTTATTACGCATATTATTCTTCGTACACAGGCGGCAATAATCCTTCTTCAAGAACTATTATCCGCGTGCCGAGTGATAATTGGACGTCAGAAGGCATGGAGAAGTTAAACCTTAATGAAATAATACCGAACTGGAGTGATATAGGACTGACTAGAGGACATTATGATGGGACATATGGATACTTATTAGGCAATTATGATGGTTCGTATCAGGGGAGAATTATACGCGTTCCAGGAGGCTTTGCTACAAACAATACCATATCCACCGATCGTTTGTTTGTAAAAACAAACGTCGGCATCGGTTATCCTGCTGGTAGTGGAGGGCATATACACAGTAAATTACACATTCATGCCGTCAGAGACACGCGTACAACTGGAGGATTTGCAAATACACCCGCAAACTTTGCATGGCCCATTACAGTCAACAACATTAGTGGTGCGCACCGATACAACAATGGTTATGGTTGCGGAATTAAATTTAAACAATACTTTGCTGATGTTGATGACCAAAGATGGTCCGCAATTGCGGGTGTATCTGAAGATCAATATAGCAATGGTACCGGTTTGGTTTTTTTCACATGTTATAACTATGTTGTTAGTGAAGCGATGAGAATAAATAGGTATGGAAATGTAGGAATTGGGTGTAGTCCAGGATTTCCACTTGAGGTTCATGGCAATACCTATTATTCAGTGGGTAATACTGGACATATAAATTATAACGACATTACGAGTAGTAATGCTACTAATGACTACATTACTATCAAAGCGAGTAATTCAATTTGGGCGGGACAATATGTGTTTGCGAGTAGTGATGAACGAATAAAAAAGAATATTGTTGATGTTCCTGATAATCTTGCTTTGGAAATGGTAAGAAATATTCCAGTAAGGTATTATGAATATAAAAACACATTAAAAAGAGGTTTTAAAAAAACCATAGGATTTATAGCACAAGAAGTAAGAGAAATTATGCCTATGGCGGTTTCTCTTCAAAAAAATATTATTCCAAATGAAATGAGAAATTTAAGTGATATTAGTTGGAACGATACAACACTTTATACCGATTTAAGTGATTGCAGTGGAATAAAATACCAATTTTATGTCTGTAACGATGTAAGTGGTAACGATGAAATAAGAAAAGAAGTGATAGGAAATAGTGATAATAGTTTTACATTTGATACAAGTTATAATAATGTATTTTGTTATGGAAAAGAAGTAGATGATTTTCACGTGTTAGACAAAAATAAATTATATACTATCAACTTTAGTGCTACCCAAGAAATAGACCGAATACAACAACAAGAAATAACAAAGGTCCAATCCATCCAAACCGACCTTTCCAACGCAAATACAACCATCCAACAACAAGCAACAAAAATAACAACCCTAGAAACACAAATAGCAGATATCTTAACACGACTATCCAATCTAGAAAACACCGGTTCGAGTTAAACAAATAAACAAACAAACAAACAAATCCTAAAAATAAATAATACAATCCTACCCTAAAAATAATTTATACATTTTAACAAAAATGTATAAATTATTTACTTAAAGACAACTTGCAAAATACAAATATAATCATGGAAATGAAAGTAGAAGAAGTACCCACGCCCGTCATGCAACAGTCGAATCAATCCTCTAATCCCCCATCACAACAACAACCCCAACAACCACAGGTAAAACTAAGCGAACTTAAAGTTAATAGTGAAAACGATGCGTTGAATTATATGGTCGGTTTTCTGGAATTGGCACAACGAAGGGGTGTATTTACACTAGAAGAAGCAGCAAAAATTAATGAATGTGTTGCCAAATTCCGCCGACCCGGACCTCCTCCTTCACAATAATTAATAAAAATAATGGAAATATGAAATTTCCATCATTTTTATTAAGAATATCATAAAAATATAATAAAAATAATGGAAATATAAAATTTTCATCATTTTTATTAACAGACTAAATCCATAAAATATAATAAAAATATTAAAAATATAAAATTTTCAATATTTTTATAAATAATGGAACATAAAATCATGGAAAATTTATTTTTCCATTATTTTTGTTCTCTGGTACGTCCTTTAAACACTCCCAACTTCAACATTTCATCGGTAAACTCATGCCCGCCCCAATTTTTTGCCATAGGATTGGGTGAAGGTTTATATGGAGATTTTACATTGTCCAACGGCGTCACCTCGCCAATCTCTTGATCGTCAGCGTCATACCCGGCATAATTGTTTTGATTGTATGGAGGATTGTCGCGACCGGCATCCATCAACATCGCGTCAGGTTCTCTGTAACCAACCGATTCTTTGTAACTACCTACTCCCCCTTTTTTATCCAAAGGATCACTGTATTGTCGGTAACCACGATTACTTTGCGCATCATACGCTTCTTCGTAATAAAGCACAGGACAACGCAACCCATTTTCTTTTTGGTATTTTACAAAGGTAGCATACTCCCCTAAATTACTGAATTCAACTGGATTGACGCCGGGAATAACGGACATGTTTGAATTCATTAAAATAAATTTCCCATTTTTTTTTACCAACAAATTGGGACATTTGCGACCACCATCCCCCCTATAACCCTCTACAATATTATTCTGATGGTACATCATACTATTTAGAACTCCTAAAACGAACACCACAATCGCAACAATAACAATTAGTTTATTATTTATTTTTATCATTTATACAAATCAACAATAATAACAGAAACTATATATACAATAATTCTATATTTTAATTTCACTACCTAATAACAACAAGTAATCACACAATCGCACAGTTTAATATCTTACAATGATTTTTGGGATTTTATTTTAATAAAATAAAATATAGAATTATTGTATATGGAGATAATTAACGTCAGGTCAGACAACCCATTATCCATTCAAAAAATGAAAAAACATTTCAGCGACCCCAACAACACTATTATAGCGGCGATCATTGCTGACTGGTGCGGGGCATGTCAACAATTTAAACCCGTTTGGGTTGAAACTACCAACAAATACATAACCGACCACCCCCCTTCCAACAAAAGTAAAAAATTAATATTAGCAACCATTCAAGATTCAACAATCCATGAATTCGACATCCGTGATATCAAAGGGTTCCCTACTATCCGCGTAATAAAAAACAATGGTATCCTTCATGAAAAATTAGGAGGAATGTCAGATGAACACCTCACTCGACACATAGATGCTGTTGCGAAAACATGTGTCCACGTCGGTAAATCCAAATCATCTTCCAAAAAAAATGCTAAAAAAGCAAGAAAATCATCTAAAGGCAAGAAAAACCCTAAACGCAAAACATCCAAAAGGGGCAAAAAAGGCAAGAAAGATAAAAAAGGCAAAAAAGATAAAAAAGGCAAAAAAGGCAAAAAAGGCAAAAAAGGCAAGAAAGGTAGTAAAACTGCTAGCAAAACCAAAACCAAACGCAAACGCAAACAATAAAAATTGATATGTAAAAATAAATCATTTTATACATCAATTCACACCAGCGCGCTCTATTTTATACCAACACCATGCAATCACTAACTTTTAATACTACCCAATACCAACAATATAATATACAATCGCCTGTAAACTGCTTGTGTAATGACCAACTATCATTATACGACCAATATTCCCTTTATCATACAAATTCCATCAATAAACTTATCCATTTTATCACAATCCCTATTATAATTGCTACAACAGCACATTTTATTGAAAAAATCCATCTTGTATACGATGATGAAAAACTAATAAATCGTCGTCCTCGACTAAACGTAAACTATTCTATCAATTCATTGTCTATTATTCAAGTAGCATACTGTTTGTACTACTTTACTTGGTCATGGACAATCGGATTTGTTATGATGTTTTACTTTGAAGGTATTCTTCATCTAATTCATCACACACAACGGTATTTAATGGTTCATTGCGATTCGCGTTTTACAACCAACGCAATATTGCTATTAATTTGTCTTACAGCATGGGTGATGCAATTCGCCGGACATTATATTGAAGGAAATCGTCCCGCGCTGACAGAAAGTATATCTGCTGCCTTCCTAACTGCTCCCATGTTTTCCATCGACTTCTTATTTACCAACATTTAATACAACACAACATCACATGCACCAATTCAGTCTAACCATTATAACATCTTTTTTTGAGTCGAATACAGCAAAATCAATATCAATAAAATTGAATTAAACATATCCATATTGATTATTAGTATAATACGCAATAAGACTACATAATACATAATCATGAGTTCAGCAATACCCCACGTGAAAAAAAAACTGAAAATTAAAAAGTCAAAAGTCATCAGTTTGAAAAAGCAACGAGAAGAAGAACAAGATAAACAGAAATCCAAAAAAGTACCCGCTGTAAAAAAGCAACCCAAATACACACCATCTTCAACGCCGTCCATTAAACTTATTGATATTAAACTGGACAACGTATACGATGAAGAAGGAAAGGTATTTCGTATGCAATTGTTTGGAATGAATGAAAACGGAACTACCTACTCTGTAATTATCGATGATTTCAAACCCTTCTTGTTTGTGAAAATACCAAACCGTTGCCTTCGCTACAAAAAGCAATGCATTGAAGAAGTCAAGCAATACATTAACTTTAAGTGCAATTACCTTAAAATACAAAATGGTAAACACACTCAATACATTGATGATATTGAACTAGTAAAACGTCACAAACTATATGGTTTTGACAATAATAAAGAATACATTTTCCTTAAAATTACATTTCCTTCCATGACAGAATACAACAGTGTAAAACGCGTTTGGACTGCCCCCGCGGTAGACGATAGCGTATATATTAGAAAAATCAAACAGGTTGGCACAATTAACCGTATTTATTATGAAGAAAAAACTGGTAGAAAAATGTACACAATTCAACGTAATCGCACTCCATTAGGACATTTCCAAGAAAGGGACATCAAACTAAACCATTCAAAGATAAGGGAAGGTTTATTGGTAAATCCCAATATCAAAACATTCCATTTTGACCCTATCAAACGTCGTAGTTCATGGAAAGATACTAGACTACAAAATATCTCTGGTATTAATATGGAACTTTATGAATCGGCACTCCCTCCTTTTATCCGATTCTTTCATATACAACAATTATCGCCGTCTGGTTGGATCACCTTTAAGCGTCAACCAACCCTTACACGCGAATCGGTAAAACTATCAAAATGCGATTTCGAATATGAAACCTCTTACAAAAATGTAATACCTCAACCCGCTAAGGAAGATGGTATTCCGATCAAAATTGCGTCTTATGATATTGAAGCTTCTTCCAGTCATGGGGACTTTCCACTTCCAAAAAAAACTTATAAAAAGTTTCTAGGAGAAATGATTGAACTCTACAATAAAAATCAAACCGATAACATTGTAAAAGACTCGTTGTTAGATGCGTTTTCATATACCAATAAATACAAGTATGATATCAGTAAACTTTATCCAAAAAAAGATGAACGTCCTACCAAAGAAGATATCGATGTCATGGTCGATAACTTTACTACCCTCACCGTAGAACAACAGGTGAAATTGTCCAAATTCGACAACGATGACAAACTTATAGAGACATTGATTCTTCTCCGTAAACATAAAAAGAAAACCATTATGGACGTATTAACATCCGCAGACATAGAACCATCGGATAAACAAACAATAGTTGACATATCACTAACCGGTGGTGATGGAAACATCGAAAGCAACCTTAAACGAGAACGCTATATGCCATGTTTAGATGGCGATATGGTTACCTTTATTGGTACCACATTTATCAAATGCGACGAACCAGACAGTTATTTAAACCATATGATAGTATTAAATACATGCGATGATACACCAGAAGTTCCCAACCGTGAAATAGAAACCTACGATACAGAAGCAGAAGTATTATTGGCATGGACAAGCATCATCAATCGCGAAGACCCCGATATTATCATTGGTTATAACACATTTGGTTTTGATTGGAAGTTTATGCTTGACCGTGCCGAAGAACTCGATATTCAAAGTGACTTTATTAAAATGTCTAAAAACCACCCTACCGACAAATACAATCGCAAAACACATACATATGAGTTAACAACAGACTGTTCTATTAAGGTTTCCAATACCACAGTAGCGAGCGGTTCTTATGAAGACATTTATCTTAATATTCCAGGTCGTCTACAAATCGACCTATTAAACTATTTCCGCAAAGAAACTACGCTTCCTTCTTATAAACTCGACTACGTAGCGTCGCATTTTATCAGTGACTATATTACCAAATTCAACTACGATGAAACAACCAATCAAACCACAATCAATAGTTCCAATTTAATGGGGTTAAAACCAGGGCACTTTGTTTCCTTTGAAATAATTGCTCACTCGTCTGATATGTATGAAAATGGGAAAAAATTTAAAATCATCGGTCTCGACCCGGTAAGCAAACAGTTTACAATCGACCACAAACTCAACATTGATGAAAAACTTAAAATAAAATGGTGCTTAAACAAGGATGACATCAACCATCATCAAATATTTGAATACACCAACCAAGGACCAGACAAACGCGCTATCATTGCGAAATACTGTTTTCAGGATTGTAACCTATGTCATACATTGATGCAAAAATATGATATCCTTACGGGTGTAACCGAATTGGCGTCTATCTGCAGTGTTCCCATGAGTTTCATTATTAACAGAGGTCAAGGAATCAAATTGCTTAGTTTTATTTCGAAACAATGTAGGGAAATGAACACACTAATGCCAGCCGTAGAAAAGGACAACACCAATGAAGGGTATGAAGGAGCAATTGTACTGGACCCCAAAACTGGATTCTACCCTGACGACCCGGTAGCGTGCGTTGATTACAGCTCTCTGTATCCTAGTTGTATGATAAGTGAAAACATCTCTCATGACAGTAAGGTATGGTCAAAAGAATATGATCTTGACGGCAATTTAGCAATTGACCCTAAAACCAAAAAACCTAAGATATGGGGGTTGCGTGACTCTAGTGGTAACTTTGTTTACGACAATCTATCCAAATATAAATATGTAAACGTAACATATGATACATTTGCGTACATGCGTTCCAACCCAAAGGCTGCCGTTAAAAAAATAAAAACAGGACACAAGATTTGTCGTTATGCACAGTTTCCTGATGGTAAAAAAGCAATTATGCCTAGTGTTTTATCTGAATTACTGGCTTCCAGAAAAGCAACTAGAAAATTAGCAAAGCATAAAATCGTGACTACCAAAAACGGTAAAGAATACGCGGGACTTCTTACCAAGACAGATACGCATCATAACATTCTTCAAGAAAGTAATGATGGTAAAGAAACTATCTCAATTGAAAACAATGATGTCGCTAATGTAGATGACCGTTTCAACGACTTCATGAAAAATGTATTGGACAAACGGCAACTTTCCAAAAAGATTGTTGCCAATTCCCTTTATGGTCAATGTGGAGCCAAAACCAGCGCCTTTTATGAAAAAGATATTGCCGCTTCTACAACGGCAACTGGTAGAAAACTACTTATCTATGGTAAAAATATCATTGAAAAATGCTACACCAATCATATCACCGATACCAAACACGGTAAGATAAAAGTTAATGCTGAGTACGTGTACGGAGATACAGATTCTATATTCTTTAAATTTAATCCTGAAACGCTAGAAGGAGACCCTATCAAAGGTCAAAAAGCACTTGAGATTACAATTGAACTAGCGATTGAAGCGGGTGAATTGGCAACCAAATACTTAAAACTACCACATGATTTGGAGTATGAAAAAACATTTATGCCTTTCTTGCTACTATCTAAAAAAAGATATGTTGGTATGTTGTATGAACATGACCCTCATAAATGCAAACGCAAGTCAATGGGAATTGTGCTGAAACGACGTGACAATGCTCCTATTGTAAAAGATTGTTATGGTGGTATTATAGATATATTGATGAAGGAGAAAAATGTAAACAAAGCGATTGAATTTACGAGAAAGTTCTTGGTGGACATGATTGCCGAAAAGTTTCCATTGGACAAATTAATTGTATCGAAATCCCTTCGTCAGTTTTACAAAAAACCAAATCAAATAGCCCATAAAGTATTGGCAGAACGAATTGGTAAACGAGAACCTGGAAACAAACCAGCGGTAGGAAGTAGGATTCCATTTGTATACATTCAAACCAAAGGAAAACCTAAATTACAGGGTGATAGAATTGAAGACCCCGATTACATTCGTCGCAAAAAACTAAAACCCGACTTTTCATTCTACATCACAAACCAAATACAGAAACCAGTGATGCAAGTGTTTTGTCTGGTATTGGAGCAAATCAACGAGTTTCGCCCACAATTAAAGGGGTTTCAGCGAGAAATCAGAACCATTCATCGAAAACACAAGGATGATGTAGGAAAAGCACAGCGCACTGAAACAAAAAAGCGTGAAAAGCATGTCAATAAATTAATATTTCAAACATTTGTAAAACAGTGCGCCGCCAATAAAAAAAATCAAGCAATACGATCATTCTTCAGCGGATATTCTTAATCTATCAAAAATTATTAACTATCAATAATATTAACTATCAATAATATTAACTATCAATAATATTAACTATCAATAATATTACATTTTTTATAATATTATTTATTTAATTTTTTTACCAGTAATTTGTCTCATTAATATTTGCTTTATATTTTTAGAACGGCGTAACTTATTATTATAATACAATCTCCATAATCGTTGAAATTTTACAATACCATAGTGTCTAGAAACGAAATACCGACTAACAAAGCAATAAACGTGTTTCAGTAGCATATAACGGAAACTTTTTTGCTCGTGTAGTAAGAAGTTTCTATTTTCCATTATATGGTCGTTCCATTCATCCACTGTATCAAATATTTCGTGTACCAAATATTTGGTTTCTATATAATTAATTAACTTTAAATTACTTGCTTCACTACTAGTAGTTCCATACTTAGATTCGCTCCATTTATCACATAATACTATGGGAGTCCATGGGACAACGTTTATTCTTGTTGTATACATTGTATAAGTTTACTTAAATAGTTATGTTAACCTATTTATTGTAATTAATTTAGATTAATATAATTAATACAAATCAATTTTCTATTCATTACATACGTATGTTTATTCATGAATAACGTCCGTATCGATACGATTTCCACTGATTTCGATCAACATTTCTTCTACTACTACCTCTTCATCATCGTTTAAATTTAGACTATAATCCGAAAGACTTTGAGTCATAGAGTTTGTAATAGAACTTGTAATACTGTCTATAATTGAATTGATTTGATTGTCGGACATATCTCTCCCAAACAATTGTGGTATAGAAAATGATATATCGTATATTATCGCGCTTTCGGAAGGTAATTCACTTTCGGTGTCTCCATCGTCACTGTCCGCTGTATCATCCCCTCCAATACTAAAGATGTTATCCTGTGTGTTTTCTTCCACATCGTTTCTACTAACGTCTTCGTGGCCACGATTAATGCTATATCTACATAGAGGGCATCTGGAATCTTCACGAAACCATCGCATCAAACTTCTAGATTCAAATACATGATTACATCCATTGATGCGTAAAATGTTACTTGAAACATCAAATGGCGACAATGATATAGGACATATTGTTATATTTGAACCAGATAAATCTTCATATCCAATCATGGTAGTTTGTTGCATAATTTCGTTGTGACGGGCTGGTACACGCGGGTTACCACTATTCATTGTAGAATTAATAAACTGTTGCAGAGTCATTTGTCTTCTTCTAGGAAATCTACGTATCCTCGATGGTATATCTGTATTCGGTATCATATTTGCCCTTTCCAATTGACGGTTAAACATTTGATTTCGTGCCCTGTGTTGTCTGCTTCGTGTTGGCAGTCGTGATGTAGTAGTAGTAGTACGGAAAGGGGAGTGAATACCCCCTTCGACAGGGCGTGTTCTACTATTATTACTTCCCAAATTTGCGGTTGTTCTTGTCCTAGGAGGGTAAGGGTACGCGTGAACCCTTCCTGGTGAATTACCTAGTCTCCATTGTCTGGATACGTTTCTATCCCTACCTTGTTGTATTGAAACTAATTCTTGTATACAGTTGTCAATTCTTTCCATACTTTCATTTACGTTGGTATGGTATCTCTCCATTAAATCAATCTGTCTATGTATTAAACTTGAAATATTCACAAAATGGTCATTCATCGGGTATTAATATTTGTATTATATTATTAATGAAATATGTTTAAATGTAAATTCACGTATGTATAATATATTATCCACCCAATGTCTTTACAGATAGAGAATACCAAAAATAAATACGAAAATATGGGTCTTACGGGCCTTACTAATTTAGGAAATACTTGTTTTTTAAACTCGACATTACAATGTTTGTCACACTGTTATGAACTAAGTAACTTTCTTGAAAAAGAAACATATAAACACAAGTTAAACAAAATCCCTGACAGTCTGATTTTGATTGAATGGGACAAATTAAGAAAACTAATGTGGAGTGAAAATTGTGTTATCTCCCCAAATGGTTTCGTAAAATCAATTCAGCGCGTTGCTAGAATAAAGGACAAAGATATTTTTACTGGTTTTGCTCAAAACGATTTAACCGAATTTTTAGGATTTGTTATTGAATGTTTCAGTAATTCTATTAAACGTGAGGTATCTATGAATATTACGGGGGAACCAGAAACACAAACCGACCTGTTAGCAAAAAAATGTTTTCAAATGATGAAAATCATGTATAGCAAGGAATATTCTGAATTTATTGACTTGTTTTATGGTATTCATGTGTCGCAAGTAAAATCGCTGAGTAGCGATTATATTAATGTTGTCCCCGAACCATTCTTCAACATCACAATACCTATGCCAAGGGAAAACAAACCACAGCACATTTTGGACTGTTTTGACTTATATACTAAAAAGGAAGTCCTTGAAAATGAAAATCAAATAATGAACGACAAAACGAATACAAAGGAGAATGCTGAAAAATCAATTTGCTTTTGGAGTTTGCCTCATATTTTGGTAGTGACATTAAAACGATTTAATGTATCCAATGTTTCGATACGCAAAAATCAGGCATATGTTGATTTCGAAGAAACATTGGATTTAAGTAAATACGTTGTAGGATACAATAAATCGAGTTACCAATACGAGTTGTTTGGTATATGCAATCATATGGGAGGTGTTCATGGAGGGCATTATACGGCATATGTTAAAAACGCAAATACTAACTGGTATCATTTCAACGATACAAATGTAAATAAGGTTAATGATTTTAATTCTATGAAAACAAAGGCAGCATATTGCTTTTTCTATCGTAAAAAAAAATGAAGTTAATTATATATATATGGAATCGGTTAATATCTCTTCCACAAAAGCATTTTCAAATGTATACGATGTAGTTAATAAAAATTTAGGGTCATCCATGGATAGCAAAAGTATCATTATATTTTTTGTTGTATTAGTTGTATTTTCACTACTATTTAGTAATTTAGGTGGTTCGAATTCGGAGTTATCCCCTGTTTCTGGTTCTTCGAATTCTGGTATTAATATATTGGAAATAATATTATGGTCAATGTTTCTATTCTTGTTACTGGCAAATGGTCTACAATATTTTT
>Ga0115565_10001762_pt1 | contig 17501 bp, 31 predicted proteins | sample COGITO_mtgs_1105_FD_87199 | JGI IMG/M metagenome (GOLD analysis project Ga0115565, IMG submission 87199) | Pelagic marine microbial communities from North Sea - COGITO_mtgs_110530 | ecosystem: Environmental > Aquatic > Marine > Epipelagic | place: Germany:Helgoland, sampling site Kabeltonne... | reverse complement strand
TAGGAATTAACTGATGTAGGCCGTTGCCTTCAAACATAAATGAAACCGATAAACCCACATTAGAGGCGGCTAGGGCTGCATCGATTGCATCTTGAGCATGACTGCTCGAATAAGGGCTGTGTGATGATATTATCAGCATGTCTTTCATCAGAATTGCACCGAAACCAAATCGTGTTGGTCTTTGATTGCAGAAAAATAATCCGCCATTCCCACTTGTTTAAACGGTGATATAAGATTGGCTTGGTTAAAGTTATGAAACTCAGCTTCGTTAGCGCCTAGAATACCGCGCCTTATTGACGCTGTTACACATACATTTAATACCAAGTCATATTCGCGGGCCAACGTTATCCATGCATCATGCAGATTGAAGGTGTTGTTGTTAACGCCCAAGTACTTATTCGCAGTTAATACAGCGTCGGCATAAAAAAACACCTGCTCTATACAATGGCCAGCTTTTAAACTCGCTCGAGCAAATTTGAACGCATCCAGTGATTTGATATCAGTATTGGGCGCGCTAGTGATAAACAAGATAAATTTAGTCATATATACAAAAACACCCCTTTCGGGGTGCTTTCTTTAAACGGTTTGCACATTAAAAGTTAATCGTCGCCACCCATGCCCAAAAGCATCAGGAGAGAAGTGAATAGATTGTATATGCTCAAGTATAACCCAACAGTCGCCATTATGTAGTTAGTTTCGCCACCGTTTACGATTCGACTCGTGTCGTACAAAATAAATCCCGACATTATGAATACGATAACCGCGTTTATCGCCAAACTTACCGCCGCCACTTGGAAAAACAAGTTAGCGATGATTGCAATAATTGCGAACACTAAGCCGACCATCAAGAATCCGCCTAAAAAGCTAAAGTCTTTTTTGGTCACGAGTACATACGCACTTAACGCAACGAATATTACAGCCGTCATAGCCAATGCCTGCATCACGATGCCAGCACTGCCAGCCGCTAAATACATACTGAGCATTGGGCCTAACGACGCGCCTAGTAATCCTGTGAACAAAAATGTAAGTCCCAAACCCGCAGTACTGTTTGCTTTCTTGTGTAAAATAAAGAGGGTGACAAACGCACCGATCATCATTACTAACGAAAGCCCTCTTGGTATGCCCATCGCCATTGCTATACCAGCGCATATTGCGCTCCAAGCCAATGTCATTGCTAATAGCATATAAGTATTTCGCAATACTTTGTTTATTTCGATTGCTGAACTCTGACTAGACGCAGAATACACCGAACGATTTTCCATGATTAAAACTCCAAAAATAATAATTGAGTAAACTACTAAGGTATTTAGTTAGAGTAGTTGTAGGGTGTTTTGTTCCATATTTCAAGTATTATCGGTGAAATATAGTACGCATGAATGTAAAGTGCTGAAAAATTGGGCATTCAGTCGATAAATACGAACTTTTTCACAGTTAATGCTTTACAACACATGCTCAGGTCATTAATATTCGCACCACTCAAGCAGAGACAGCGTTGTTATCGAAAACGTGAGTTGCTAAAGAGTATTAATAAACGGTTTATGGATAGCTGGCAGAGCTCGGTTTAATGCACCTGACTTGAAATCAGACGTACGGTCAAACGTACCGGGGGTTCGAATCCCTCGCTATCCGCCACATACAAGGGCTTACAACAATTGCAGGCCCTTTTTTGTTGGTGCTGTTGAGTAATCTCATTTTAGCGTTATCACATCATCTTTAAGGATTTGCGCCAGCAATAATTCCTTGCTTTTGTTCAACATTTTAGTATTGTACATCACGACTTTTGGCACTGGTGCTGCGTTTGCATCTTGTTGCTAAATCTAGTCAATATAAAGAGTAATGCTGCCGACACTCTGGCGAAGTTCATCTTTGAAGCGTTACGAACTCTGTACAACAATTTTTTAGTATGTTGAGGCACCTACCGTGATCAAGATTTTATTGGTTGATGACCATGAACTCGTTAGGACAGGGATAAGTCGTATTCTAAAGGACATTAAGGATTTTGACGTTGTCGCTGCTGTTGGCAGTGGCGAGGAAGCGGTCGATTATTGTCGTAAACACTCCCCCGATATTGTCATGATGGATGTGAGCATGCCTGGCATCGGCGGTTTAGAAGCTACTCGAAAAATTATGCGGATGTGCGAAGGCTCAAAAGTATTGTGTCTATCTATGCACAAAGAAAATCCAATTCCTGCTAAAATAATGCAAGCGGGCGCTTATGGTTTCCTAACCAAAGATGCCGAACCTAACGAAATGGTCAATGCAATTTATAAAGTTCATGCCGGTCAGAAATACGTATCTCCCGACATCGCGCAGATGATTGCTTTAGGTCAGTTGAATCTAAGCACTGACAATCCATTTGACTCATTGTCGGATCGCGAGCTTGAAATAACGTTGATGCTTACCCGAGGCGTGAGGGTGCCAGACATTGCTGGTAATTTGAATATAAGCCCCAAAACCGTGAACACTTATCGCTACAGGATGTTCGAAAAACTTAGCATTCAGTCAGACGTTGAGTTAACGCACTTAGCACTAAGGCACAAACTTATACAATCAAGTGCTTAATGGACAAAAAGACTTCAACATTCACATCAGCTGCTGAGTTTGACCCAGATAGATATTTAAAAAACCTCAGTTCATCTCCGGGCGTTTACCGTATGTATGACGCAAAGGGAGATGTTATATATGTTGGTAAAGCAAAAAACCTCAAAAAACGAGTCTCCAGTTATTTTAGAAAGACCGTAGATGACACCAAGACGCGCACGTTAGTCAGCCATATTGCGCACATTGATGTGACGCTGGTCACCAGCGAAACTGAAGCATTTTTGTTAGAAAACAATTTTATAAAAAAATATCGCCCGCGTTACAATGTTGTGTTGCGAGATGACAAATCTTATCCGTTTATTTTAATCACCGATCATCTACACCCAAAATTAGGTTTTCACCGAGGCACTAAAAAAATTAAAGGTGAGTACTTCGGTCCATACCCTAGTGCTTGGTCTGTCAGAGAAAGCCTTCGGTCAATGCAAAAAATATTTCCGATTAGACAGTGCGAAGATAATTACTATCGGTCGCGCTCAAGGCCATGTCTTCAATATCAGATGAAACGCTGCTCGGCTCCTTGTGTTGAAGGCCACGTAACAGACGAAGAATATTCTGAACAGGTCACGCTTGCGAAGCTTTTTTTAAAAGGAAAAAACTCAGAAGTGATTAACAAACTGATCTTGAGAATGGAAGATGCAAGTCAAGCGCTCAATTTTGAAGCTGCTGCACGTTACCGAGATCAAATCAGCGCGTTACGCAAGATTCAGGAACAACAGTTTGTTGCGGGGACGCAAGAAGAACTTGACGTATTTGGATTTGCTTTTCGCAACGGAATAGCGTGTGTTCAGGGGCTATTTATTCGTGATAATCAATTGTTGGGAAGTAAGTCTTTTTTTCCTAAAATTCCCAAAGGTATCGACGCGGCAGAAACGTTTCAATCTTTTATTTTGCAGTTCTACTTGGCAGGTAATAAAACGATACCTAAACAAATTGTTATTCCGATTAAATTTGAAGAACAAGCTCAAATTGAACAATTGTTGACGCAGGAAGCAGGGCGAAAAGTCAGTTTCTTTGAAGGCGTCAGGGATGAAAAACGAAGGTATCTGCAACTTGCGAATAATAATGCTGAAAATGCCTTGGAAACTCAGCAGAACCAACAAAAGTCTATGTTTGCACGTTTTATTGACCTCGAGGCAATACTTGAGCGCGACCAACCTATCAAACGCATGGAATGTTTTGACATTAGTCACACATCTGGCCAACAAACCGTTGCGTCGTGTGTGGTGTTTAACCGTGATGGTCCTCTAAAAGCTGATTATAGAACGTTTAATATCGAAGGGATTACGCCTGGTGACGACTATGCCGCCATGGCACAAGCATTAAAACGGCGATACAAACCGTCTACAGACAAGAGCAAAATGCCGGACATTCTATTTATAGACGGTGGTAAAGGTCAGTTATCGCAGGCAGAGTCTCACTTTGAAGATTGGCCAGCAGATAGCAAGCCTATGTTGATAGGCGTTGCTAAGGGCACCAGCAGAAAGCCTGGGTTAGAAACGCTTATATTGGCTGGTTCACACCAAACAATTCCTGTAGAGAGTGACGCGCCAGGCTTACATTTAGTGCAACATATCAGAGATGAATCACATCGTTTTGCGATTAGCGGTCACCGGAATCGCAGACAAAAAGTAAAAAATACGTCTACGTTGGAGGGTATCCCTGGTGTAGGTCCAAAACGCAGGCAGACATTGCTTAAGCAAACCGGCGGTTTACATGGTTTGAAAAAAGCAAGTAAAGAAGAAATATCGAAAGTCCCAGGTATAAGCGCAGAGCTTGCCGAGACTATTTATGACTATTTGCATTCTTAGAGGCTTTTTTTCTGTTACCATTTAGCAGAATTTATTTTTTAACATTTGAGTAATAGCGTTTTATGTGGACAGTACCTAATATAATAACAGTGCTAAGAGTGGTGCTTATTCCAGTCTTTGTATCGGTTTATTTTTTAGATTGGAAGTGGGCGCATCAAGCGGGTGCATTCATTTTTTGGTTTGCTGCCATTACGGATTGGTTCGATGGTTATCTAGCCAGAAAACTTAAGCAGTCAAGCGAGTTTGGAGCATTTTTAGATCCTGTAGCGGATAAACTTATTGTAGCCGCCGCGTTAATCATGATTACCCACACCTATGCAACGGTCTGGATTACAGTGCCTGCGATTTTGCTGTTGATGAGGGAAATATATGTTTCGGCGCTTCGTGAGTGGATGAGCCAAAAACAGCTCAGTGCTAGCGTTCAAGTTTCGTTCTTAGGAAAAGCCAAAACAATGGCACAAATGCTGGCACTTATTGGACTATTGTCTGGCCTCGAGAGCTTTATGGGGGTGCCTATTTATTGGGTAACGCTTGGCTATGCAATGTTGTATTTTGCGGCTGTATTATCAGCATGGTCTATGCTCGAATACACAAAGGCTGCGTGGGTTGCAATTAAGTCTCTGGAGGAAAAAAATAGCTCAACTGTCTAAAAAATGGCTTATCTGTTCAATTTTTGATTGAACAGTCAAATCCGCTTAGTTTTGATGTTGACAGTCATTGTATTGCATGTAAAATACGCGCAACTTTCAGAGCGGGAATAGCTCAGCTGGTAGAGCACGACCTTGCCAAGGTCGGGGTCGCGAGTTCGAATCTCGTTTCCCGCTCCAATTTCTCAACGCGAGAAATGTCTGAAACGTAAAGCTTATGCGGCGGAATGGCAGAATGGCTATGCAGCGGATTGCAAATCCGTGGATCTCGGTTCGACTCCGGGTTCCGCCTCCATTAACGCTTTAAGTGGTAAGAGCAATAAAGTGCCCGGGTGGTGAAATTGGTAGACACAAGGGATTTAAAATCCCTCGCTCGTAAGAGTGTGCCGGTTCAAGTCCGGCCCCGGGCACCATTTAACCTTATGTTTTTAATAGGGTTTTGCAATGTCACTGTTAAGCACAGATGCGCATTCATAATACTTCCTAACTCATTTTCATAATTAAATCGTTACTTTGACGCGTTTCTTGAGCCAATCGTAGGCACCAATTTTGTTTTTCTATCGTAGCTAGATACCTGGCGCTCTGTTTTATGTCCCGAAAATTCTTGCTTCTGTTGTGTAGTACCTTCGAAGTCGCTAATCGATTTTGCTTTTATGTCATGGAATGTAAAATCTAATGCCATCTTAGTATCTGTTCTGGCTTGCGCACGGCCGTCGATCCAGCCTTGATCAAACCCTCTGTCTGTATATTGCCTGCCATTAGATTGTGCTATTACCCATCTGCTGTACACATTATCTCTGCAAAGCAACTTAGCTCTTGCAACAGCTTCACGTAGCCGAGATGACCATTCTTTGATTTGTTCAACATTGGTCTTGCCTTGCTTTATGTATATGCCTTGCTCTGATATTTGGTCCCACGTCATATTTAATACATCACCTTTTCTGGCAGCACACAGATAGCTTAGTTCCATTGCTACCTGAACATGTTGTGGTACCCGCTCATAGACAGCACTGTACTCAAAATCCTCTATGTAACGTTTTCGTGGAATTTCTTTATAGGCTCTGACACCAGTGCACGGATTTTTATCTACTTTTCCGCGTTCGAACGCCCATCGATAAGCCCGGGACAAAAATGCTTTCTCACGATTAGCTTGAGTTTTTGACTTTAGTCCGCGCTTATCCATATACGCTCTCACATGTTTAGGCTCTAATTTTGATGGCGGTACTTTGCCAAATACGCCGATGACTTTTTTACTATATTTCGTATAGTCATTTTGCGTTGTTTGTGACAAATCCAAAAAATCTGAAGATAAGAAAAATTCTTTGATCATCGCTGCTAAATTGTCTTTTTGATTTAACTCAGACATTAAGTCCTCGTGAGCTTTTAGTACCTCCCATTTCTTAGCGGTAAGTTTAATTAATTTAATTGCACCTCCACTGGCCGGGTGGTATTCAAACGCTGAGCGCCCTCGATAAACACGTGCGGGCATCCATGCATCGTCTTTATTTCGTCTGCGAGTCATGCTGCGTCCCAATTTATTTGGTCATCAACAGAATTTGCTGCAACATCTTTGTGATAGACGTTATACCAACACACAACAGGTTTACCATCGCTACGAATAGTAAAAGAAATATTATTTTGCGTAAGTACACGTTTTTGATCAGCCGGTCTTTTAACACCCGTCAGATGTTCAATTTCATCGACACTTAACCATTTCTCGTTATTCATACATCACCGCCTTTAGTTTTAGCTTGTTCGATACCTTCAACAATAGAGTATAAATAAGAGTCGCAAACAGGCATTACTTTAACTGCATAACAAAAGTGTTTCACCACGTCCTCAAGCTCTGATATTTTATTAGCTTGTCGCGTTACAGTTTCTAGCAGCTCTCTTACTGTTAGCTGTTCACTCATACATCACCGCCTTTTAGCTGCTTAATTTTAAACTCATCTTCGGCTCGTTCAGACGCTTCCAAAATATCTTTTTCAAACCATTCATCTAATCCGCGATAACGTAAGTCCCAAGCAGCCTTAAATCCATCAAACCAGTTGTCGCCGTATTTGCTGAGGAGTTTGTCGTTTCTATTCTCAAGCTCTGCTATGCGCTTATCTTGACTTATTATTTCATCATGCGCCCACACTGCTGTTTCTGTGCCGTTTTTTAATTTGTAAAGCCTATCTTCTTTGCTCATACATCACCGCCTTTGTGCATTGCGATTTTAGTGTTATCAAGCATGTCAGCGATTCCTGCTTTTTTAGCGCTCATTTTAATGCTTACTGTTGGTTTATCCATTGATGTATTCTCCTGTGTAATACTTGACGATTAACTTACAGCTAGTGCCAGCACCTTTTTTTAGCAGTATGTTACTCATATGCGCCTTAACTGTTCTTTCTGCAATGAACAGTTGTTTAGCAATCTCAGGGTTACTAAGCCCGAGTATTTTTAGTTTGTAGACTTGCAGCTCACGTTGCGAAAGTGGCTCACCGAGGCAAGGACAGAGCGCACTCAAAGCAGGCGCCTTACACGCTTAAATATAGTAATAAAAAAAGCTGCCACAGCTAGCATAGGTACTAACACTGTCATCACAGTTAACTCAAACGCTGTTAACGTTACATTTTCCTTGTTTAGAAACATTTTAATTAACGAATAACCGACCAAAAAGTACATCGTTATCGCCATCAGCTGCTCGATATTATTCACAGTTTGTCTCCTGGTTAATTGTTTTTGATGCATGCTCAAGTATGACTGCCCATGCGTATTCGCGTGCTTCATTGCGATCTAAACAACAATCGACAATACACTCTGCAATTTCATCTGAAATCGCGCGACTTACTTCAAATTCAATATTTTTCATTGCACAGCATCAACAATAGCCATAATGCAAAACACTGATAAAACGGCAAAAAAACTAGTAGTGATTGAATAAAAAACTAACTTTGCAAACTTAGTGTGGCGGAACATGGAATTTCCTTATAAATAACTCAACTCACGCTCTAAGCGCATGTCTTCTAAAAGTTCTTCTGATTTGCGTCTAGCAGCACCACGCGCCATATCTTTTTCACTGATGCGGATATTTAATGGCTTTGGATAAGACTCTTTGATAACAAGCTCACTTCGCGAACGCATTGTTTCGGAAGGCGGTCGTCTAACAACTTTGGGTGCAACAGATGCTTTCTTGGTCGGTTGTCTATAATGTGAACCACCTTTTCCATGCAAACCTGTGTACTCTCTATCGCAACCGCAACCTTTAACTTTTCCGAGGTTGTATTTCATAACGAATCGCTCGGTACCACAAACGCAGCGACATAGGTATTTACTTGGACCCTGCTCGGGGGCATGCCTGATGGGCGTCCAATTGTTATAAGCTTGATTGATTACAATGTTCATAATAATCCTTATTTGTATTTCTAATAAACAGCACTGTTTGAATGAGAACTGGCAGCGGCGTTGGCTTCTTTATTCTTAAAATAAATCGCGTCAGCAATTGCAAACCCCATTAAGTCAAGAGCCTCGCGCGTTTTACAAAAGACATCATAGGTCGCTTCGATATCGTCATCAGTAACGCCATCTTGGTTACGTAATTCATCTTCGGTTATCAAATCAAACATTCGGCGTAAAGCATTTAGCTCGATTCTAGAAAAGCTAATTTCTTGCTGCAGCTCGTCTTGCTCGACATTAAGTGATTCGGCATTCATACAGCCTCCTTGCTGAGCGCCGCAGCAGTGTTAATTTTTTGATAAATAGCAGACACATACTTAGCCTGATGCTTAGCATCATCTAGGGCCGAGTGGGGTGTACCTTCAAACGGCATATCTTTTTTGGGGTCAAAATCAAAAAGAGCTCTACCAATATCAACAATAGTGCGAACGTCTCTGGTACCCCAAAATGGCCATGGCACACTTATCTGGGTTGTCTCATATGCATTACCTAATATGACTGGATCGAACGTGGCACCATTCCCCCAGATTGTTCTACTTTTCCAAGGGCAATGAGGAATTAGAAAATCCTGGAAGTCTAAAAGCGCATCTTTTGTAGAGACTGCATTTTTATCGTTGAATACGTGCCTTGCGTCATCAGACTGTTTGAGCCACCACTTAAGTGTAGAAGCATCTGCAACACCGTATTTCATCGCATCGTCAAGACTTATCACAGCTTGGAATTCTGCGCCCAATTCACCGGTTGATGGCTCAAACATAACTGCACCAATTGCAACCAATGCTGCATTAGGCTTGTTACCCAGCGTTTCAATATCGAGCATTATGTTATGCATGAGATTCATCCTTAACTTGCTCAGACAAATACGCGGCGTATTTCTCTTTTGTGATCGGCGGCTTTTCTAAAATTTCGATTGCTATGTGCACGCGCTTTGCATCATCAATGAAATAAGACGCACCTAATTTCTGTTTATCCATGTGTCCGACTTCTTTTATAGAAGGTGAATTTACAATATGTACAAACGCTTCCATCTTTTCAGCGCTATCGAATTGATAGCTTAAGTGGTGATCAATAGTGACTAAATAAATCATTTTTATATTCCTTGCTCGATGCTTAACATAATGATGAAGAGACAAATCCCTATCATCGTGAAAATTTTGTGTTTAAACGCTTTCATACTGCCTCTGCTAACTGAGTCAGCCTTTTTTGCTGGTTGTAGACCAGGCATATAAATCTAATTGCGAGCTGCAAATCACGCTTACAAAATAAATCACCACCAAACTTAGCGATGCGTTCATTGGTTACAGCATTAAATAAACCAATCAGAAACGTGTCATTGGTGACCTCTTCAACCCAAATGTATTCATGATCCAAAAGCACGCTGACATGCTCAGCTTGAATTCTTAGTGCAAACAGCACGGCTTTATTGCTTAACATAAGTGGTCTCCTATTGAATTAAGCAGCTGCTGGTGGCTCAGGGGGCATGTTGTTATTTTTGGATAAAATAGGCATTACAACAATCAGAGGGCTTGCTTTGGCAGCATTTCTAACTCTTTGAACAACACTGAAATCAATCTGGTTATTTGCGTTTGGCAAGAAAAATACTTTAGTCATAATCGAACCTCTTATTGTTTTTGAAACTTTAGTTTGAACAACATTTGTTTTAGTATTATAGCCTAAGCTATTAATGTCAACAACAAAAGCTATTTATTTTGAAAGAAGTTTAAGACTCGTAGTGAAATTTTTAGAAATGTGTATGTTATAAAGTACTTATAAAGGTTTATTTACATTAACAAAGTTGACATTTAGTTTAATAACCCTATATTGTATATACAAAACATATATACATTACTCAGGATTATCTTAAACGTACCGATAATAAAAGATAGGTAAAGTCATTGGACATAATAATAACACCAGCGGTTCTTCAAAAACTAAGAACCAAGCACAATGTAAAGAAGGAAGAAGTAAAAGAATGTTTTTACAATCGAGAGTTTAACTTCTTGGAAGATACACGGGAGAAAAATAAAACAAACCCGCCTACACAATGGTTTATTGCAGAAACAGACTTAGGCAGAAAGTTGAAGGTTTGTTTTATGGTTATAGAGGGCAGAATAGTGCTAAAGAGCGCGTTCCAAGCCAATGACCAAAATGCCATCGATATTTATTATCGAAAGGCAAAATAAAGAATGGGGAATACTAAACATGTCGAAAAAAGAAAATATAAAACAGGATCGGGTAAAAGAGGAAATTGAAGGTACATCTGAGAATTGGGAAAACGGACTACTGGGTAACGATGAAGCATTCGCCAAAGTTTCCGAGACCGTACTTTCAAACGATGCAGATGACTTACTGGCTCTACAATTAATATCGATCAGATTATCAAAATCGATGGTAAACGACCTAAAATTTATTGCTCAGGTAAATGGCATTAAAGGATACCAGCCGCTAATAAGGAGAGTTCTCGAACGCTTCGTAACGGCTGAAATGAATATGATTGCTAGAGAAGCAGTATCGGAAGCTAACAAGGCGAATGATAATGAAGACGAATTCGATGAGCCGTTAGCTAAACTCGGTTAAAATCAAGTAAATATAAGTAAAAAAGCCCGCTACTAAAGCGGGCTTTTTTATATATCACACATGCTATTGTAGCTCTTGTTGTAAAGGCGTTTTTACAATTATATCACTAACAACCAATAGGCTAGGGCGGCCATTTTTGTTTGTTTCATATTCGCCTGATACTTTACAATACTCACCAATGACTTTAGTGCCATCGACCGAGTCAGGTAGCAAACATCTGATAGTACCTATTGTGGGTACATTCCGTAGCTCAAATCTATTCTTATCTAGATCTATTTGTCTTATTTCGCCTTCAAAAGACCCAAACTGGCTGACGCTTGATAATGGATCTTCAATAGCCTCTTTAAATTGACGCTTGGTGACCTGAGTAAACAGGCCCGTATCTCGATTGTGATTTGCTATTGAAAGCTCATCAATGCCATTCTTTCCGTTTGGAGACAGTTGATACGAAGCTCTAAGCGCAGTATCTCTCATCGCCGGGTCGTCAATAATCTCTAAGATAGCTCTCTTATCAACCTTTCCATTTATAATATATTTGGGAATATTTGATAGATTAGTAATCAAATCTCGGATATTTGATGTCGGGTCTTCGGCATCGTTCGAATCAAACAGTTGACCATGACTATGTATAGGCTCAACACTAAAGCCTAAATAAATACTGCCTGGTGCATATCCATTAAATCTAAAATGTACGTTCTTTGAAATAGTTTTGCTTTCTTTTTCCTCTAAGTACTTCGAAAGGTAAGAGTGAGAAATACTTCTAAAACACGATTGTGCTTTGGATGTAAGCCAATTTATAGCACTTAAATCTGGAGAATTGTGATGAGCTGCATCACCTTGCGCATGAAACATTAAGTCAGATTTGTCCATCAGAACAGCCAATTGAAAGTCATCTGTATAAATCTCATTTAACTTTTGTAAATAAAAATTATCAGCGCTAGACAAAAATGCCTCTTTAGCTTCTTCGCTAGGTGCACTTTTTAGCATTTCGCTCATTTGTTCGAAAAGATAGCGTGCTCGCAAATGCGTCTGATATTGCCAGTCTAATTTATCCATTTTGAAATTGTATTACGCCTCGTAACTCCTTTGGGTTTAGCTTTTTTGCTTCAGCTGATTTAGGGCCAATGTAGGAGAAAAAGCCCAAAAAATCATTCCCAGTAGGTAGTTCTATATTAAAATCCACTCTATATTGCGCTTTAATTCTTTCATTGTAAACGCTCAGGTGGGCTGACCAAAACCAGTTATCTGCCGCATTGTTAGAATCTATTATAAACAAGATATCAACATCATCAGGGTAGAGCTTATCAGTAAAAAAGCTGCCGCTTAGAACAATAGTAGTGTTAACAGTAATCCCTGGATACTTTGATGACGGCACATCATTATAGACATCAGACAAGAATTCCAAAAAAGAATTCCATAAGTGTGTACGATGCCTGTTAGTACAAAAGGCGTTAGAAATTTCTTTTCTGTTTGCTTTGTATAATCCAGCGGGTAAAAAACCTCTGCCATCCAGTGGCGGTAATTCCATTTATTTTAAGCCCAATAATGTTTTAATCGCACGTGCCGTTTCGGTACCATCTTGTTCGTTAGTTTTGTATCTCAATATTAAAGATTGAATAACATCTTGAACGTCTTGTGGCGCATCCAATATCGACCTTGATATGCTCAACTCCAGCTCTGAAATGCTTTCTACTTTTTTACTATCATCACTAAACTCAAGCTGCTTAGCAATGGTATCTGATTTATATTGCTCGCCCTTGTTTTTTAAGAGCCATTCTGGATTGACTTTAAAAAAAGAAATAAACTCGTATATATTTCGCGGTTTTTTGGTCAAACCAGATTCTATCTTGTTTATGGTGTTTTGAGATACACCGATCCTCTCGGCCAATTGCTCTTGAGTAAGGCCTGTATCAGTTCTGCATTTTTTGAAACGTTGATTAAATTCCATGAGTTAATAATTACAACAAAAGTTTTTATTTGCAAACAACAAAAGCTATGCTAATGTAACAACAAAAGCTATAGAGGTTGGTATGATAGAAACACCACTTGAGAGAGCTGTTCAGCGAGCTGGAGGTCAAACGGCTCTCGCTAAGGCTCTTAATAAGAAGCAAGCCCATATATGGGGTTGGATTAATAGAGATAAAAAAGTACCTGCTGAGCAGGTTATACCGATAGAGAAAATAACAGGTGTACCTCGTTACGAGCTTAGGCCGGATATCTACCCGCCCGAAGAATACAAAAAAGCCAGTTGAATCAAAAATAATAGGGATATTGCTATGTACGAAAACAGGAAGAATTTGAGAGACATCGTGACTAAAGTCAGAACCAGCGAAGTTTTGGATCAGAGAGGCCGAGTGGTAGCCAACAAGCTTGGTAAACAAAAAGCAACGTTGTTTCATGACATTCTCGCAGAAATTATAGATCGTGAATATGAGCTAATTATGCAAGAGAAGTCGCAGCTAAAAAGGGTCGCATGAGGTGCCAAATATCAAAAATCTAACGCAAGAGCAGCAAAGACGATTAAAGGTGATTGCTCGAGCCAGAGGGTTAGGCCCCCAAGAAGTACTCAATCGAATGAATAAAGAGGCGCTTTTAAAGACAGAAGTGCGTAGTGGCCTTGGAGTTAATAAATGATGCAGTTAATTGGATATGATCACTTAAGGCTTAAGCTCGCTTCGCTTAGTGGTGTTGCCGCATCCATTGCAGTTGAAAATGTATGTTGGAGATTCATCAAACACACTAATTTTATCGGTCTCAAGCGTAGATTTTATGCCTTTATCATAACAGTTGCTGCAAAATTTATGCGCGTCCTGCAGTGGCTTAACGGGTTCATCTTGTACGTAGGCAAAAAATCCGGAAGCGATTTCGAGTCGGGTGTATTTCTGTTTCTCTTCAATTTGAGCTTTAACCTTCATCAGCTCCTTTTTCAGTTTTCGATTTTCATCATGAAGTTGATGGATAAGCAATTTAGCATTCAGTATCGAATCGAGCGTCTCCCCCTGCATAGACAAAAACTTATTTTCAAGCGCTTTTATTTCAGAAGATTTAGAAGAAGCATTAAGCGCCTTACCCAAATCAACAATGTTTTTAGTAGCAGTCGTCAGCGTAGCAACAGACGTTATTAAATCCATTCTCTTTCCTAATTTCGTGAACTTATTTCTTTGACCCAAATAGCGTATCACGAAATAGAAACCAATGACCCGCTTAACTGCGGGTTCGGCGGTGCGAGTAGAGGGCCTGAAGAGGGCCCGAAGTTCTTAATTAGGATTGTTAATGACATTTTTTCAATTTATAGATAAGCGTATAAAAACATCTCCTTGGAGAGCATTATTTTTTGTAGGTATGACTCTTTTTATGATGGGTTTATATGCAGGCCTATTTGTCAGAGTCGGTAGCGGTGAGTGAGCCTGCAACACTTTTAACAGGCACTTTCAAACATATAGGAGAATGTAATGACTAAAGTTAATTTCTGCAGCGAAGCATGCCAATCCAAGAGAATTAGGCTGCCTTTCAGTAAAGAGTCTATTTCGTTTAAACAGGCATATCACCAGCGTTTCGGCGAAGCTGTTCCACAAGACGATCATAAATCTGAATGGCTAGCTCGGATGTTGATTCGTCTTCAAAAATGGAATCAGCAATCTTCTTCGCAATGTCCATGTGATCTATTAAGTCGCAAGTAGTCCTGTGGAGTGATTCGGACATTTTGTTTATGTTTTTATTTTTTGCTCTTTTAATAAAGCTAACTTATCAGAATATGAAATCCAGTTTTTGGCATTATTTAATGGTGAAGTTTCATCGGTATATAAATAAAAGCTACCGCTGTTGTCGCCTTTACCTGGTATCAACTGGTCGGATACTTCTTTTGGAAGACAAATTAAATGCTGTATCGGATATTCGGGGTAATCTACAAATTCATTAGTATGAAACCCTAATGGTTTATAGCGACGGTTCAACACAACGTAAGTCCCATTGTTTTGTTGTTTAAGAATGTAGGGTAAGCAGATATTTAGAAATAGATTATCGTTCAACATTATTTTTCTCTTTAAGGTTATTTATGCGAATTATCATAGTAGGGCCACAGGGTTGTGGAAAAACAACATTTATATTACCAATACTTCAAAAGCTGTATCCAGAACATGTATATAACGAGCTTTGGGATGGTACTACTGATTTGTTGAATAACACAATTGTTGAAACAAACTCTCTTGAGCCTATTCCAGAAACTAAAGCCGATCTAGTGATAAACGCATTTTCGTTTTTAGATGGTTTTCATTTCACTGATGCTGGGCAGAAAGCTCACAACGTGATGTTAACAAATTCGTGATCATACCAATGCAACCAGGCACGGAATCGGCAGAACGGATAGAGCTGTTGCTCAGACTCGTTCCTAAGTTCAATGATGCAACACGCTCTGCACTAAGGTTTTATTATATTACCGGTGGTGATATTGCTACGTGTTGCACTGTGTATGGCATATCACAAAGAAATTTACATCGTTCTGTTACCAGGCTAAACGAAGTGAATCAGATTGTTGAAGACATAAAAACAATAGATTTATGTCACTTAAGTGAGCACAAAACAAAAGGGCTACGTCATGCAAGAAATTAAATTAACGTTAGAGGTCGACGCGACCAATTTTCAATATTTGCTTGATAATCTAAAAGGCTTATACGCAAAAATGGACGAGCATCAAAAAAAGCTTGTGATTTTGGCATGCAACGTACTCTTAGATAATGATGATTTAGTAACTACAAAGCCCAATAAGGAGCAGCAATCGGCTCAACTACACAACAAAAATTTGGTGGTCCCTATAAATCCTACTGCGAACTTCATGGCTTTTTACAATGCGGTTGTGAACAATGATTTAGACAGCCTCAGGCTCACTGGCTACAAAAAGAAGGACATACTGAAAGAGCACAATCGAAAACGAAACCATAAAGGGTTTGCCATTTCTAACGAACTTCACCCTTACCCGGGCAGACGTCATAAGTTGCGTAGACCGTTTCCAGAGCCTACGTTAGAGCAAAAATTATCAGCAGCCGTTTATATTTCAACCATGGGAATATTTAATGCGGGTGTAAGAACGCAAGCCACATTGATGTGGCCATTAAGTGAATTTAGTGAAGGTGATGTTGAAAGGTTCGCGACTAAGTTTTTAGGCGATGCCCTAGGTCTTTTCTTACAAGCATTGCCTCCTCAGGATTCATCTCTCCTGAAGAAACTTCAAGACGAACACCTGTTTTTTGTTGAAGAACCTCAGTCACCTGATGATATAAGCCACAAGACAGCTCTATGACGTCACCAACTTCAACGGCGGTATCCGATTCATATTTTTTCCAGTTCATATCGTCTGAGCTACAGCGATATATCAGCCTATATTTGGGCATGTTTACGCTTCCTTTTTTTGATTGATTGTTTTTTTGCAACCACACGATATCAGATTAAGGAAGCACCTTTCAACGCAAGGAGCTTGATGTGCAACAACCATCGACATTAGAAGAATTACAAGATGCGCTAGCGTTTATTGATGCGTCAACGTCACGTGAAGAGTGGGTTCGTGTCCTCATGGGTATTAAAAATGAGTTCGGTGACGCGGCTTATGATATTGCTGATCACTGGAGCCAATCTGGTGCAACATATAAGCCTGATGGATTCAAAAGTACATGGAAGAGCATTAAAAATACTGGCGGTACCACGATAGCAACGGTATTCAAAATGGCCCAAGATAACGGATATGTTAAAAGTACGACTCCTATCTCTCCAGAGGCTCAAAAAAAAGCACAGGCAGAATTTGCAAAAAGAGCTATTAAGCGAGAAAAAGAAGAAAAAGCCAGTGCTGAATTAGAACGCAAATGGCACTTGGTAATTTCAGATTTAGCAACCAAACTTTGGAAAGAATTCACAATAGAGATTAAGTCTAATCAATATTTAAATACTAAAAAAGTGAAAAGTTTCGGGCTTCGTGCATTCAAAACCAATCTAATAATTGTCATGCACGACGATGTCACAACGGAAATAATTAGCGATGGAGCGAGTATAAATGCTTTTTTCAAATCGCTACCATCAGACGAAGAGAGAACATTTTCTTTCTTGCATATCAAACGTAGTAACTTAGCCATACCGTTGCTGGATTTAGAGAAGCGGATCTGGCAACTTCAAATTATTAACAGTACTGGCACAAAATTATTTATTAAGCATGGCAAAAAGGCCGATTGCTTCTTTGTCATTGGGAAGTTTACCGGTGCCAAGCATGCCGCTATTGCAGAAGGTTATGCCACTGCAGCAACGATCCATATGGCCACCCAATGGCCATGTATCATAGCATTTGATAATGGTAACTTACCCAAAGTTGCCAAAGCATGTAAGGCCAAATTTCCTAACTTGGAATTTGTCATTTGTGGAGGTAATGACGCTGGCACAAAAGGCAATC
>Ga0115565_10001753_pt1 | contig 17542 bp, 13 predicted proteins | sample COGITO_mtgs_1105_FD_87199 | JGI IMG/M metagenome (GOLD analysis project Ga0115565, IMG submission 87199) | Pelagic marine microbial communities from North Sea - COGITO_mtgs_110530 | ecosystem: Environmental > Aquatic > Marine > Epipelagic | place: Germany:Helgoland, sampling site Kabeltonne... | reverse complement strand
TATAATAGTGTCATATTGCGTCAACAGACGGTCTTGTTGAATCTCTGCCAACAAGATACCGTCTGTCATTAACTTTATATGACTGTTGTTTCCCACATGGTCACTAAACCTAACTTTAAATCCGACACCGTCACCAACTTGTGTGTGCAGCTCCTCTGCTAGTCTTGTTGCGACGCTTCTTGCGGCAAGTCTGCGCGGCTGAGTATGTCCGATATATCCACTAATACCGCGACCCAATTCTAAGCACATTTTAGGAATTTGAGTGGTTTTGCCAGAACCTGTTTCTCCAGCAATAATGACCACTTGGTGCTGCGCGATACAAGCTTTTATTTGTTCTTTTTTTTCTGCTACGGGGAGCGATGGATAATCAATTTTGGGCAATGCCTTCAAACGATCGTTGCGTAAGGCTTGAGACTGATCGATAGCGATCAGCAATCTTTCAAACTGCTCTAGTTTACTATCAGAATCAGGTAGCTTGTTGACGCGTTGATAGGTGCGCTTAAATTTTATTCGGTGCTTGCTCATGCATCGTTCTAATGCATCGTTTATTTTAAATTGCATATCTACTTACTGTTTAATATGAGTCGGTCAACGTTGGTCAATGTAAGGCAACGTTTGCTCATTTGTTGTTAGATGATAAATTGTGCTAAGTCGTTTGATAATGGCGACTATGTGATATGGTGTGATTTAACAATGGGATCAAGACGGCGCACATCAATTTTAATCATTTATGTGCGCTGAGTTTTATTATTCGTCAGCGTAAATACCGACGTAGACCTTACCGCTTGCATCAATACTAGCACGATACATACCTAGGGTATTGAACGGCATGCTAATATTACCTTTATTATCTATTGCGATAATGCCGCCCTCGCCTCCCGCATTTTTTAAGACCTTATTAATCACCGTATCGCTAGCCTGCACTAACGAGATATTTTGGTACTTCATGCGGGCGCATACATCAGCTGCCACATTATAACGAATAAAAAACTCACCGTGGCCCGTGGCCGACACCGCACAGCTTCGATTATCAGCATACGTACCAGCGCCTATGATAGGTGAATCGCCTACTCTGCCATAACGTTTTGCTGTCATACCTCCAGTCGATGTTCCCGCTACCAGGTTACCCTGATCATCCAATACCACGACACCCACCGTGCCAAATTTGTAATCTTGTGCTTTAGGGTCTCGATAAAATGCCACTTCATCCTTTGCAATGCGGGCTTTTGCTTCTTGTAACGCATCAAACCGTCGCTTTGTATTAAAAACATCATTTGATGTTTTTTCTAAGCCATGCTCAAAAGCAAATATTTCTGCTCCTTCTCCCGTGAGCATGACATGAACCGATTCATTCATCACCAGCCTGGCTGCTTCAATTGGACTTTTAATATGTTTTACACCTGCTACCGCTCCAGCCTGCAATGTACCGCCATGCATTATTGAAGCATCCAATTCATGGTCACCTTCAAACGTATATACCGCCCCAATGCCAGCATTAAACAACGGAGATAGTTCCAAGTACTTAATTGCTTCAACAACGGCGACTTCACCTGCCTTACCTGCTTTTAGTAAATCATAACCTATTTGTGCTGCTTCTTGCATGGCCAAGCGATATGCCTGCTCTTGTTGACTTGATAAGTTTTCTCTTTTTATCGTACCAGCGCCTCCATGCACGGCAATTGCCACGTGGTTAGTAAGCGAGTTCTGGCTCAATGAATTATCTGCCAGCGTGTTGTGTGCCTGTAACGCCGAACTAGACATCATAAACACACTTAACACAAAGCAAATGGCCGTTAGTGGTTTTTGTAAACTACGAGACATCTGAGAGCTTGAGAAATACAACATGGACTTCCTTAATGCTTAATGATTTGCCTTACATTAAGCATTAATAGCGTGTTTGTCTATTTAGAATATTGATAAACAGCTTATCAATGAGCGCTATCGGCGTGATGCTATAGCCTCCCACTTATTGAGTTCTAGTTGCGGTGCATTTGAAGACAAAACATCTTGCTTGAAGGCCTCAAACGATAAGAAATTAAAATTTTCGTTTCCCTGCAGTTCATTGTAGATGACACGCAACTTTCGGACGGAGAAAAAAGGTACAATACTGTCAAGAGAAAACGATTTGTTCACCCTGTGTACCTCTATATCGCTGGCAATACTATTGCTCCGATTATATTTTTGGTCAGTTTGATTCATAAATTTCACCTTGCGCTGAGTGGATAACTTAAATATTAAGACATTAATCAGATATTGTTTATTCCAAAAAGAAATAAAAAGAGAGTTTAATATAGCTATTTTTTTGTTGTTTTTTGCAGGTCTATGTTCGGCTTAGTTTTTAGCATACGTCATCAATTTGATGATTGTTTAGTTAGTAAAAATTAGTCTAGTGCAAACAAAAACAAGTAAAAAAATAATAAGTATAAAAATCAATATAGAAATATCAGGCTAAAAATATAGCTAAATAATTTCATATACTTACTATCCAGTTAATTTCGCCACGATTTTAAATACGATACCGTCATCCATATTCGAAACTGACGGCTTGGCTATTTATGATACTGCGTAAGACCTTACGACAGTATATTTCAGAAATAAACGACAACATGATATTCTGCGCGCAACATTTCTGCACAGGAAGCAGCCTTATCTTTGATAGTAACCGCGACGCCACTTTACTATTCCATGATTACGAAACATGGGGAATTGATCCGCGATATGACTTTGCCTGTCAGTTTGCAGCCATCAGAACCGACTCAAACCTTAATATCATAGACAAGCCGGTGTCATACTTCTGCCAAATACCCAATGATTATTTACCGCATCCCGGTGCTTGCTTAATCACTGGCATTACCCCTCAACAATCATTAAGAGACGGGATGATCGAAGCCGAATTTGCACGTAAGATTGAAACACTGATGTCAACCGCAAACACATGCGTGGTGGGCTATAATAGTATTCGCTTTGATGATGAAGTCACGCGCAACTTGTTTTATCGCAACTTTATCGATCCCTACGAGAGAGAATATAAGCATGGAAACAGTCGTTGGGATATTATCGACTTAGTTCGCGCTTGTTATGCTTTGCGTCCGCAAGGTATACAATGGCCAGTCAAAGAAGACGGCAGTCCCAGCTTCAAACTTGAAGAACTGACAGCATACAACGACATAGCTCATGCGGCAGCTCATGATGCTGTATCTGATGTAAAAGCGACCATTGAATTTACTAAATTGATTAAGGAAGCACAACCAAAGCTGTTTGACTATTTTTTTGACCTGCGAAAAAAAGCAAATGTGAATCGACTTATTCAGTTTGATTTTAAATCACCACTCGTTTACGTCAGCGGCATCATTTCTGCAAAACAAGGTTGTACTACGCTGATTTTACCTATCTGCGCGCATCCCAGCAACACAAATACCGTAATCTGCATAGACCTAAACACAGATTGTTCAATTTTTTCTAGGCTAAATGAATCTGAATTAAGAGATTTACTCTACAAGAATAGAACACAGTTAGCTGAACATGAACAACGTCCCGGTATCAAAACGTTATCGGTCAACAAATCACCGTTTTTAGCACCCGCCAAAACGCTTACGGATGAAATTGCCCAGCGCTTAGGAATAAACCTTCAGGATTGTCGCAACAATCTTAAAGTGTTGATGCAGTGCCAAGACTTAAGTAACAAATTAAGCGCAACGTTTAGCCACGAAACCGAAATATCAGAAACGGATGTAGACGCAGGTTTGTATGTTAGAGGTTTTCCGAGCGCTGCCGATAAAGAATGGATGAAAAGAGTTGTGAATGCAGATCCTGAGCAATTGACTGCGTTTGCAGAGACAGCACCGACCTTGGCACTTAAATCACAGTTGCTTAGATATCGAGCGAGGAATTATCCACAAACTCTCAGTGAGTCAGAACTGGAAACGTGGCAGCGACATCGTCAGAGCAGGTTTAACGACGGTAACAAGAAAACATGTTTGTCTGCTCAGGAATTTCATGCGGCGCTGTCAGATTTGGCTCAAGCCAACACGCAAAATGCCAAGAAGATGAAAGTATTAGCGTCATTAGAACATTTTTTGAATGATATTTAACTTAACGGCGGTATACACCGCAAAAATCAAAAAAGGATAGACGATGAAAGGTTTTTCACTTTCGACAAATCAATCTAATAGACAGTTAATCGCGTCAGTCGATCCTTTATTGTTTGATGGTGTCATGAAAGATGCACCCATCGTTGAATTGATCAAAAGCAGCGAATATAAAGGTTTTTATTTGCTTGCAAATGCAATCAGTAGTCTCTGCCAAAAAGTCAATGCGGCAAAATTGGAAGAGTCTATGAACCCAATTTCAATGACAATTGGTGAAGTGCGAGACGCTAATATTACGATCCAGATTGCTGATGATCATATGAGTGCAACGTTGACATTAGAGGCACCTCACTCTGGTTCTGTGCCTAGTGTAGATAATTGTATCGCATTGCTCAAGCAGCAAGGTGTCACTCGAGGAATAAGCAAAAAACGTATTCAAAGCCTGTTAAACGATGCCAACACAGCTGAACCAGGTAATGAGTTTAAAAGTGAAGTAGCAATGGGGATGCCGGCTCGAAAAGGAAAATCGTCTTACGTAAAAGCGCTAGTGCCAAATGCGTTAGAAAGAATTCTTCAGCCTCAAGCGGAGCATGGTGGCAAAGTTGATATGCGGGATTTGGGCGCTATTTTGTGTGTGCAAGCCAAACAAGCCGTTGCCAAACGTCAAGCACCTACCCAAGGCAGAAATGGTTATAGTGTCTCGGGCAAGGTCCTTTTCGCCGAAAAAGGTGAATGGAAAGACTTTAAAATTGGACTTAACACGGTGATTAGTCCTATCGATGAAAATCTAATCCTCGCCACGGTTAGCGGGCAGCCCAAGTTTGAAAACGAAGTGATGAACGTTGACGACACATTTGAAACCAAGGGCGTAAATGTGGGCACTGGCAACATTGACTACGATGGCGCAGTTGTTGTCAGTGGTGATGTAACAGAAAGCATGCAAGTGATTGCCAAAGGCGATATCACTATTTCAGGATTTGTCGAATCAGCGACAATACGCTCAGGCGGGGATATAATTATTACCGAAGGGGCGATGGGCAAGATGAATGAAGAGGACTGCCGATTGTATGCAAAGGGTAGTATTTTCGTTCAACATGGCCAGGGGTTGGATATCATCGCGGGTAAAAATGTCAACATTATGAAGCAACTTGCTTATTCAAGGGTCAAATGCAAAGGCACCGTGACTGTGGGAGATCCAGCAAAACCCATGGGTAATATATTCGCGAGTGACATAAAGTGCTATTGGACCGTCAGGGCAGGCACGGTTGGCGCAATATCAGGAAGCACCCTCAATGTGGATTTTAGCGAAGGTATCAACCTTTTAAATGATCGATACGATATCCTTCTTGGACTTTTAAAGTCGCTTAGAGCCAACAATTTTGACCATGAAGTAAAGTTACGCGACATTCATGCCAAACATATCCCTGGCAGCCTGATATCCCAATTGCAAAAGGTAGATGGCGTTTTTGAATCAGAAAAATTTTTGCTGCAGTGGTTGGAACGTGCGGAACAAGAAATGAAACAAGCCAAAGTAGAATATGAACGCAACGCAAAAATAGTTGCGAACAAAGAGCTTTTCCCAGGCGTAGTAGTGAAAATGAACAAACATACATGGCGCTCAGAACGTGACTATGAACGCTGTGTGATTAGACTTGCTGATGGAAAGTGGATTTACGACCCATTGGTTTAGAGAAAAGAATACCGAACCATAATTCAGTATTCGTTTCCTAATGAGCGATTAGGTTGTTATACGCCTTAACCCGTGACCCAGCGCTATATCATTTCAATCGCGATTGCGGTCGCTTCGCCACCACCAATGCACAATGATGCGACTCCCTTACGCAGCTTGTTTTGTTTTAATGAATGCAACAGCGTTACTAAAATTCTGGCACCTGATGCCCCGATAGGATGGCCTAAAGCACAGGCACCGCCCTTAATGTTTACTTTGTTAGGATCTAAGTTTAACTTGGCAATAGCTAACATCGTAACCATCGCAAATGCTTCATTTATTTCGAACAAATCAACATCGTCTTTTGACCAGCCTATTTTAGTAAACAAGGCTTGCATAGCACCGACGGGAGCAACCGTAAATTCTTCTGGCAGCATTCCATGGGTGGTATGTCCAACAATTCTAGCCATGGGCGTCAAGCCTAACTTAGCAGCCTTGTCAGCGCTCATGACCAACAACGCAGCGGCTCCATCGGATATAGAGCTTGAGTTTGCTGCAGTAACAGTGCCGTCTTTTTTAAATGCAGGTCGCAAATTTGGTATTTTGCTAGGCATGGCATTTAATGGCCCCTCATCCGTGTCGACAAGTGTTTCACCTTTTCTATCAATCACTGTCACCTGACAGATTTCATCATTAAAAGCCCCAGCTTCTATTGTGTGCTTGGCCTTTGATAGTGATCCAATTGCAAATTCATCCATTTGTTCGCGCGTTATCCCTTCCTTGTCGGCAGTATCTTGAGCAAAACACCCCATTGCTTTGCCGTCATAAGCATTTTCTAAGCCATCAAACATCATATGGTCAACTACCTGACCGTGTCCCATCCTATATCCGGCCCTGGCTTTGGGTAGTATGTAAGGTGCATTACTCATACTTTCCATGCCGCCGGCTATAATGGTGTCGGCGCTGCCTGCTTTGATTAAATCATGCGCTAACATCACTGCCTTCATACCCGAACCACACACCTTGTTAATCGTCGTCGCCCCGGCTGATTTAGGCAAGCCTGCAGCCAATGACGCCTGCCTAGCAGGTGCCTGCCCAAGTCCAGCAGGCAACACACAGCCCATAATAACTTCGTCAACGAAAAATGTGTCGCTATGTTTGGTATCGCCTATATCTGCGACATCACAAACACCCGAAATAACGGCGCTGATCGCGGTGGCCCCTAACACGGGGGCCGATACAGTCGCCAGTCCGCCCATAAATCCACCCATCGCAGTACGTTTTGCTGCAACAATAACAACCGAGTCGCTCATAATTATAATTCCTTAAATGGCTTGTAAAATATCAGTTTATAAAGTTCTTATCTTTGCACGGCAATTTTGGCACGCGTGTGTTTAAGGATGCGTTAACAAAGCCGCTTAAGAAACCTGTCGTAACGAACTCATGACGCTACGCTGTATTCAAAAAACAAGCAAAGATAATCATTTGAATAAGCAATGTTGATTTAATATTAAATATACTTTACCTTTACGTTAATCGAAGTTTACGTAAACGTAAACCCTTGTTTGATTATTAATGTTATTTTTAAATAAGTCGTGCCACTGTCGAACAATAGAATATATCGGGCGGAAACAAATTCATGCAGGCAACACTTGAAAAAAAGACGTTTACGATTGGTGAACTATCCAAAGACTTTGACATTACACCCCGCTCAATTCGTTTTTACGAAGAGCAAGGTTTGCTGCTACCAGAGCGTCAAGGACAAAGCCGGGTCTATAAAAACAAAGATAGAGTGCGATTAAAACTGATATTACGGGGTAAACGGTTGGGTTTTTCGTTAGCCGAAATAAAAAGGCTGTTCGATTTGTATGATACCAACCCTAACTCTGCTCAACAGCTCCAAACTATGTTACGCCTAACCGAGCAAAAGCGTGCCATTATTACGCAACAATTGAATGACATTCAGATGTTAATGAACGAACTTGACGACGTAGAAGCGCGATGTCAGGAAGAATTAGATGAAATTGAAAGAGGTGTCCAACCATGAATGCGCCATACCCTACCCTGAATTTCGGTTTAGGTGAAGAAATCGATATGTTAAGAGACCACGTGTACAATTTTGCACAGAACGAAATTGCACCTTTGGCGGAATCTGCTGATGAAAATAATCAGTTCCCAAATCAACTTTGGTTAAAACTAGGTGAAATGGGCTTGTTAGGCGTCACGGTCGCAGAAGAATACGGCGGCTCCAACATGGGCTATCTTGCCCATACGATTGCGATGGAAGAAATTAGCCGAGCGTCAGCTGGAATTGGCTTAAGTTATGGTGCCCACTCTAACTTGTGCGTAAATCAAATTGCCAAAAATGGAACGGCAGAGCAAAAAGCCAAGTATTTACCAAAGCTTGTATCAGGGGAACACATTGGCGCGCTAGCTATGAGCGAACCCAATGCTGGTTCAGACGTTGTGAGTATGAAGCTGAGAGCTGAAAAGCAAGGCGATCATTACCGCCTTAACGGCAACAAAATGTGGATTACCAATGGACCTGATGCGCATGTATTTGTTATCTATGCAAAAACTGATATACATGCCGGTCCCAAAGGCATCACCGCATTTATCGTAGAAAAAGACACCCCAGGTTTTTCTCAGGCCCAAAAGCTAGACAAACTAGGCATGCGCAGCTCTAACACATGTGAATTGGTGTTTGAAGACTGCATGGTTCCGGCACACAATATCGTCGGAGAGTTAGGTGGAGGCGTCAAAGTTCTGATGAGCGGTTTAGACTATGAGAGACTTGTGCTTTCAGGTGGCCCACTAGGTATCATGCAGGCGTGTATGGATGTCGTTGTTCCCTATATCCATGACCGCCAACAGTTCGGACAATCAATTGGAGAATTTCAGCTAGTACAAGGCAAAGTGGCTGATATGTATACTCAAATGAACGCGGCGCGAGCCTATGTATACGCTGTTGCAAGGTCTTGTGATCGCGGCGAAACGACTCGCAAAGACGCAGCGGGTGCCATCTTATATTCAGCAGAATTAGCTACAAAAATGGCATTAGATGCAATCCAACTATTAGGTGGCAATGGGTACATTAATGAGTACCCAACAGGCAGATTGTTGCGAGATGCTAAGTTATATGAAATTGGTGCCGGTACTTCAGAAATAAGACGCATGTTAATCGGCAGGGAACTATTCAAAGAGTCGATGTAAGTTAAGCTCTTAACACCAGTAAACATTATGTAAGGTGCGCTCACAGCGTGCCTTTTTTATCATTACTAGGAGCAAACCTGTGCCGGTAATTAATACTAAAATAAATCTTAATAGTGACAATTTTGCAAGTAATAAAGCGCATATGCAAACGCAAGTAGATGATTTGCATGCCAAAATAGCTAAAATATGCCAAGGTGGCGGCGATAAGTACAACAAGCGCCATACCGATCGCGGAAAACTCCTGCCACGGGATCGCATAGATGCTTTGCTTGACTCGGATTCTGCATTTCTAGAGATCAGTCAACTTGCAGCCTACGAAGTTTATGATGACTATGTTCCATGTGCAGGCGTTATTGCAGGTATTGGAAGAGTGTCAGGTGTAGAGTGCATTATTGTCGCTAACGATGCGACCGTTAAAGGCGGCACGTATTATCCACTGACCGTTAAAAAACATCTGCGAGCGCAAACAATTGCTGAGCAGAATAACTTACCCTGTATATACTTAGTTGATTCTGGCGGCGCAAACTTACCTCGTCAAGATGAAGTTTTTCCAGATAGAGAGCACTTCGGTCGCATATTTTTCAACCAGGCTAATTTGTCAGCTCAGAATATTCCTCAAATAGCGGTGGTGATGGGCTCATGCACGGCTGGGGGGGCTTATGTGCCGGCTATGGCTGACGAATCTATTATTGTGAAAGACCAAGGGACAATATTTTTAGGTGGTCCACCATTGGTTCAAGCAGCAACAGGTGAAGTAGTGACTGCAGAAGAGCTTGGCGGTGGAGACGTACATTGCCGAACATCGGGTGTTGTTGATCATTTAGCAAACAATGACCATCACGCGTTAAGGATCGCAAGAGACGCTGTTGCGCGTTTAAATATTAGTGACAAAAAGCATATTCCTCGGGTCGCAACCCAAGCGCCACTTTACGATATGTCAGAGGTCTACGGTATTGTGCCTAAAGATACAAAACAGTCATATGACGTCAGAGAGATTATTGCCAGAATCGTAGATGGCAGTGATTTTGACGAGTTTAAAGCATTATATGGCAGCACCTTGGTAACCGGATTTGCGCGTGTAGACGGTTACCCCGTTGGAATCGTCGCCAACAACGGCATATTATTTTCAGAGTCTGCTCAAAAAGGTGCTCACTTTATAGAACTATGCGCTCAGCGAAAGATACCCCTTGTGTTTTTACAAAACATAACTGGATTTATGGTAGGTAAACAGTACGAATCAGGCGGTATCGCTAAACATGGTGCTAAGATGGTTACTGCTGTTGCTTGTGCAAAGGTCCCCAAAATTACGATATTGATAGGGGGTTCTTTTGGTGCTGGTAATTATGGTATGTGCGGGCGTGCATACGATCCTAATTTTTTGTTTATGTGGCCTAATGCGCGCATCTCGGTAATGGGGGGCGAACAAGCCGCTGGTGTGCTTGCCCAAGTTAAGAGAGACCAAGCCAAAAAAGCAGGAGAAGTATGGACTGATGAGCAAGACAGAGCGCTGAAGCAGCCTGTTATTGAAACATATGAAACCCAAGGGCACCCCTACTTTGCCTCCGCAAGATTATGGGATGATGGTGTTATCGACCCAGCCGATACGCGAAGAGTCATTGCGCTTTCATTATCAGCCGCAGCAAATAAAGAAATTCCCGACACCAAATTCGGTGTTTTTAGAATGTAATAGAGGCTTATAAAAGGCATAAATACACTGGCTGAACATGATTACCATTAGTCAGATGTCTCTTAAGAAGGAAATTGTAATGATAATCAATGAGACTAAACAAGTACTGCTAGGCATAGACGACGACGGCATAGCGACGGTCACTATAAATCGTCCAGAAACGCATAACGCATTTAACCAAGAGGTTATTGCTGAACTAACCACTGCATTTAAGAAAGTCCATGCTAATGCTGCCGTAAGAGCAATGATTTTATGTTCCAATGGAAAATCATTTAGCGCAGGCGCTGACCTCAATTGGATGAGAGACATGGTGGGCTATAGTTTGCAAGAAAACCAAGCCGATGCAGCTAAACTGGCCGAGATGTTTTATACGCTCTATCATTTAAACAAGCCCACTATTGCTAGAGTCCAAGGTGCCGCTTTTGGCGGTGCAGTTGGTCTAATCGCGTGTTGTGATATTGCCATCGGTAGCCGTATGAGTAAGTTTTGCCTAAGTGAAGTAAAACTAGGACTAATACCCGCCACTATCAGTCCATATGTCGTTAAAGCAATTGGTGCCCGAATGGCAAAACGCTATTTTGTCAGCGCAGAAGTATTTTCTTCTAGACGCGCCAGGCGCATCGGTCTACTCAGTGAAACAGTGAGTGAAACAGAACTTGATTCAAGTATCTATGACATTACTGCACAGATAATCAAAAATGGGCCTCAAGCGGTGAGTGATGCAAAAGCGTTGGTTGATTTAGTCGACAATCAGCCAATTACACCTGCGTTAATTGAAAAAACGAGCATGCTGATTGCACAAACAAGAGTATCTCCCGAAGGCCAAGAAGGCTTATCGGCGTTTTTAGAAAAGCGCAAGCCTGAGTGGTTGAAGTAAAAAGTGATTAAATAAACAATCGCTTAAATAGAAAATTAGTAAGCACCATGAGCGACAACATTCCCTTAAGCAAAGCACAACAAGAAAACGATAGGCAGAGTCAGATGATTACCAAAATATTAGTTGCTAACCGCGGTGAGATTGCATGCAGAGTGATGCGCACAGCCAAAAAGCTCGGCATTCGCACTGTTGCTATATACTCAGTCGCTGACGCTAAAGCGATGCACGTAAAAATCGCGGATGAAGCATACTGTGTTGGTCCTTCCCCCTCTGGGGAGAGTTACCTCAAAGCCAACAACATAATTGATATCGCGATTGCCCATCAAGTCGATGCTATTCACCCTGGATATGGATTCTTATCAGAAAATGCTGACTTTGCGCGCTTATGTGAACAAAACGCAATCATATTTATCGGTCCAAAAGTGCCTTCAATTGTTGCTATGGGATCAAAATCAGCGGCTAAACAAATAATGCAAGATGCCGGCGTTCCCCTCGTTCCCGGTTATCACGGTGACAATCAGTCCGCTGAATTTTTAAAACAAGAGTCTATCAAAATGGGCTTTCCTGTGTTGCTCAAAGCCGCTGCAGGAGGTGGTGGTAAAGGAATGCGCGAAGTATGGAAGGAACAAGACTTTGATGCTGCTCTAACGGCAGCTAAACGCGAAGCGATGGCAGGATTCAACGATGACATTATGCTGGTCGAAAAGTTTTTAACCCAGCCTCGACATGTTGAAATTCAAGTTTTTTGTGATAATCATGGAAACGGCGTATATCTTTTCGAAAGAGACTGTTCTATTCAACGCCGTCATCAAAAAGTAATTGAAGAAGCGCCTGCGCCACGATTACCAGAGGGCATTCGTGACAAAATGGGTGAAGCTGCGCTCAAGGCCGCCTTTGCTATCGATTATTCCGGTGCAGGTACGGTCGAGTTCTTACTCGACGTTGACGGTTCATTTTACTTTATGGAAATGAACACGCGCTTGCAAGTTGAGCATCCAGTGACAGAAATGATAACAGGCGAAGACCTTGTAGAGTGGCAAATAATGGTCGCAAACGACCAAGTATTACCCAAGAAGCAACACGAGTTGCGCTTACAAGGTCACGCTATGGAAGCACGTATTTATGCAGAAGACCCTAGCAATGAGTTCTTACCTTCAACAGGGACGCTATCCCTGCTTTGCCCACCAGCCCAAAGCGAGCATGTAAGGGTAGATACTGGTGTCGTTCAAGGTGATGAAGTGTCTATCTACTATGATCCCATGATTGCAAAATTAATTGTGTGGGGTAAAACCAGAGAGCAAGCTCTATTAAGGCTGACCAATAGTCTTGAAAATTATGCTGTTGGGGGCGTTGCAACCAATATTAGCTATTTAATAAACATCGCTAAATCAAGTGCCTTTAAACAAGCAAATTTGTGTACCCAGTTTATTCAAAAAAACCAAGCTTCGATTAGTACACAGGCTGCTACTTTTAAAGCCTCATACTTACCAATGGCAGTGCTTGCATATTTGCTAAATAGGCAAAATTACATGCCAATCGGGCGCAAAAATAGCTGGGCTGTTGGCGATAGCTTTCGTTTGAACACGCAGAGACACGAAACAATTCAATTTGTAGTTGATGAAAAGACTGTCGCAGTTGAAGTAGCACCCGTAAAGCAATCATCAAATAAACAAAAACATACAGATGCTTGGTTGCTCAAAGCAAGTGACTTTATTGGTAATCAAAACGACATTTTAATTAGCGGTGAATTGTTCGAACAATCTTTGCAGTCAAGCATCGGTGGCACTCAATCGACTAACAGTGTATTGGTCACTGACAAACTTATCAGCCTGTATACCGCAGACAACATTCAAAGTGTGGCAGTTGTGCCCTATGATCTTGGCGACATGGAAGACGACTCAGGCAGTCACGGTTTAGAAGCGCCAATGAATGGCACCGTAGTGGAGATCAGCGTCACGCAAGGTCAAATCGTTAAGAAAGGGGATACGGTTGCGATAGTTGAAGCAATGAAAATGGAGCATGCAATCAAAGCGCCATACGACGCCGAAGTATTGCAGTGTTTCTTTAAGCAAGGCGATTTAGTCAGCGGCGGAGCAGCATTGCTATCCTTGGAAGCCATTTCGGTAGAGAATTTAAACGTGGCAATAGAAGGCAAATAGATATGACGAGTTTATCCTTATTTTCATCCTTGCCCGAGCGCGTCAATATTGTTGAAGTGGGTCCGAGAGACGGCCTACAAAACGAATCGTTATCAATCAGTGCGCAAGATAAAGTGGATTTTGTCAACCAACTAAGCCAAGTAGGTTGCAAACATATAGAAGCTGCTAGTTTTGTCTCCCCCAAATGGGTTCCCCAAATGGCAAGCTCTGACGAGGTCATGCGAAAAATACAACGCCAAGAAGGTATCGTTTATTCTGCGTTAACGCCAAATGTAAAAGGTTTTGAAGCAGCAATAGCGGCAAACGCAGATCAGGTCGCCATCTTTGCCGCCGCATCGGAATCCTTTTCGCAAAAAAACATAAACTGCTCGATTGCTCAGAGTATTCAGCGTTTTGAACCCATTTTAGAGTCGGCAATTGCAAAGGGAATTAAAGTACGCGCTTATGTATCTTGTGTACTAGGGTGTCCGTACGATGGTGAAATCGCCGCCGATGACGTGGTAGAAGTAGCCAAGACCCTGATTGATATGGGGTGCTACGAAGTATCATTGGGCGATACAATTGGTGTAGGCACGCCATTAAAAACCGCCAAATTAATAGAGGCTTGTCTGCAGTACATTCCTGCGTCTAAGCTTGCTGGACACTTTCATGACACTTATGGTCAAGCCCTCGCTAATGTCTTAACCGCCTTAACAATGGGCATCAACACGTTTGACAGCTCTGTTGCAGGACTAGGCGGTTGCCCTTATGCAAAAGGAGCGTCTGGCAACCTTGCGAGTGAAGATCTCGTGTATATGCTTCACAAAATGAATATTAAAACCGGTATTGATTTAAATCGTTTAATACGAGTGGGTCACAACATTTCAGGACTGTTGCAACGCAAAAACGCTTCAAAAGTCGGATTAGCTTTAAATACCTAGTGAAAAGCATGAGTCAAACCTTATATATCAGGGGTTCAGTTGACCTTTTTTAAGGTAAAACAAACAGCAATTCCAATGACCAATGCTGTCGCCATCATTGACATTAAGATGGTACTTGGCAACGCTGAAAGTGCGGCATAAAAACCCCCTAACAATAACAGCACGACCCCAATAAATGAGTTGGTTTGGCCAACAAATTCAGTCCTGTCATGTGCAGAATAAATATCGACTGAATATATTTTTCTGCCCTGCCTGATAGCAGCGTGTCCAATGCTAAGGATAAAGAAACTGCCGATGGCGATAATTAATTGACTTATGTCTGGTATCAAAAGCGGTATACCAAGATTAATCAAAATTGCCATAATACAAATGGATGCACCCAACTGCATCGTTAAAACTGAATTTTTGTCGGCTAATTTACCCCACAGAAAACTACTGATCAGCGATGCAGATGCCTGCGCAACAATAAACCCAAACAGGCTATCAATAGAATTACCGCCAGTACTCAAAATAAAAAAAGGGGCTACTAATGCAGAATGAACTAGCAGTGAGCGAGCTAACACAAAGCGTTTAACCTGTTTAGGTAGCATACGCAATACATTAGCAATAGTATTTTTATCACCGGCTGAATCTTGGCTTTGACTGGCATCATTAAAATATGCGCTTTCTTTTTTTGTGTTAACGTGCGTTTTGATTGCACGCGTCGTCAACATTGCCAACATTAGCGTTGAGGCAGAAGCAACGCCAATCATTATTAATCGGCTGCGTGTGTCTTCAAATTCGACAAACATCGCGGTTACTGCCAAGATGATACTAACACCGCCAGATACAGAGGATGCTAATCCTGTTAGTTTCCCTCTTTTGCCTTTATCAACATGTGCTCCCAAAATATCTTTGCTTGTCAAAGAAACCAAAGCTCTCGAGATACTCATTAGTAATAGTGAGCACAACACAAAATATCCAGCTATCGCGGCATTCATAAATGGCGCAAAAATAAAAATAACAATAGCAGACACCATTTGAATTGCGACGCCCGCTAGCCAATACCGATGTCTTCGTTCAACTTTCGCTAGCGTATTACTAAGGATAGCTTGGGGTAAAAGCGCGCCAGATTCTCTTATTGGCACCAACATATTGACCATCCACATAGGCGCACCTATTGATGTCATAAGCGTTGGTAATGTTGTCTTTACTGACACTAACAAATCGAAGGTTTTTGTAAGTACGAATGCGCTCAATAGTTTTACTTGTTTAGTGTTCACTGTTAATTATTTACCTTTTGAAGTGCCTATAAAAAATACAAAATTGAAATATTATTAGATACATGTACAATACTTCGTGTTCTAAGCATTTTACGCTTGAGACGACGCCTACCCAGAATATACTTATATGAAGACTATTAGTTTTAAGATCTGATCTTAAGCAATGGCAATAAGCTAGGCATAAAATAAAGTAGACACGAAATATTTTAGCAATAACGCTAATCAAAATGAACAAAGAGGTTTTATAACAGCTGTTATGTCAATCATTCAAAGCAAGACTGAAAATGTAACATGGAAACGAGTAGTCGTAAAAGTTGGGAGTTCACTAATCGCTCCTGAGAAAAAAGGCTGCAGTTCTCGCTATTTGCTAGCGATTGCACAATTTATCGTAAAATGCAGAGCGCGTGGGATCCAGACCGTTTTGGTTTCATCAGGATCGGTTGCCGCAGGCGCGCACAAATTTTCAGGGCAAAACGATTCAATTGCACTAAAAAAAGCAATGGCTGCGACAGGGCAAACGGAAATGATGGCTACTTGGGATCGATTTTTTGATTTTCCTTCTGCTCAAATACTGTTGACGCAGGACGATCTTAGGGATAGAGATAGATACGAAAGTATTCAACAAACTCTGTTTACACTGTTAGAAAATGGCATTTTACCGATTATAAATGAAAATGACACAGTAACGACAGACGCCTTAAAGGTTGGTGATAACGACAACCTATCGGCTATGGCGGCCGCTGCTGCCAAAGCAGACGCCTTGATAATTTGCTCGGATGTAAATGGGCTGTATGACAAAAATCCAAGCACAAACAAAGACGCCAAACTGATCCCGTTCGTGGGCAAAATTGATGAAAAAATTTACAAAATGGCCGGTGGCGCAGGCAGCTCGATGGGCACAGGCGGAATGCTGACCAAAATACAGGCTGCTGAAAAGGCCACCGCGCACGGCATTGAAACGTTTATTATTAACGGATACCAAGAACAGTCGTTTAACTACATTTTGGAAGGCGTTAACCCCGGTACAATATTTAAACCGTTAAAACGTGCATCTAGCGAGAGCGTGCTATGGATGACGCATACGTCAAAAGAAAAAGGCGAAGTCATTGTACAAGACAACATCGAGTTTAATGAGGACAACGCACAAGAGCAAATGACAAGTGATATGGTCATGAGTGTCAAAGGTGAATTCTCGGCAGGTGACACGATATTGCTGCGCTCCAATGATGGTACGAGGCTAGCAAAGGCCCAAAGCAACTACAGTAGCTGCTTGCTGACATTCATTGCTAGCCAAGAAAGTGGGTCTGTGGCCAACGCAATGCAAGACAAAACAGGCCCCATTATTTCAAACGAAAATATTGCATTTTTGAATTTCTAAATAGCCGTTACTCATCAATTATCTAATGGCCCATAACATAAAGACATCTCAACGGAGAATTAAATGAATTACGTTCAAACACTGACGACCCAAGCCGCGAAGGCTGCAAAAGTGTTAGCAATTTTAAGTGAAAGCAAAAAGAATGCGGTACTACTCGATATGGCTCAGGCACTAAGAGATAATAGCCAAAGTATCATTGACAGCAATGTCATTGAAGTAGCCAAAGCCAAAGATAACGGCTTAGACAATGCGATGCAGGACCGACTGACACTGACGCCTGCGTTGATTG
>Ga0115565_10001746_pt1 | contig 17581 bp, 17 predicted proteins | sample COGITO_mtgs_1105_FD_87199 | JGI IMG/M metagenome (GOLD analysis project Ga0115565, IMG submission 87199) | Pelagic marine microbial communities from North Sea - COGITO_mtgs_110530 | ecosystem: Environmental > Aquatic > Marine > Epipelagic | place: Germany:Helgoland, sampling site Kabeltonne... | reverse complement strand
TTTTTTTTAATCAATTATATAAAACACCATGGCAATTATTGATATCATATTAGGTGCGCTTATTCTTTACGGACTCGTTAAGGGCCTATCGAAAGGCTTCTTTGTTGAGGTTACCTCTTTACTCGCGCTATTAGTGGGCGTTTATGGAGCCGTGCATTTTAGTAATTATGCCGCAGAATTTTTGTCAAGCCGTTTTGAATGGGGTGAAAAAACAATCAACATCACTGCTTTTGCAATCACATTTGTGGTCATTGTATTGGCAATTTCTCTTGCGGGTAAAGCACTAACTAAGCTTGCGGATTTTGCAGCCCTAGGGATTTTAAACAAGTTGCTAGGCGGGGTTTTTGGAGGGCTAAAAATTGCGCTAATTCTTAGTATACTCCTTTTAATTTTTAACACCCTTAACAAAACCATTCCATTTGTTTCTGATGAAGAGATTGAATCGTCTCTACTTTTCAATCCTGTAAAGTCGTTAGCTCCGATGATATTCCCAAATTTTATAAATGAGGACACCCCACTAGAGCTACCGAATAGCCTTACGTTTCCCGAAGATTCTGAATGAGATTAGCACCTAAGATAGCCCTTTAATACAGGCATTAAAACTGCTATAAATATGTTCCTCTGGAATAAAATCTGGAATAATATCTATACGCTCCATCATATAGCGTGGTTGTTTTAAGACGTTCACAAACAAAACTTCTACGTTTTTGGTTTTTAAGTCCTGAATCATATCTTCCATCGCATACAGTCCAGATTGATCCATATACTGCATCCGTCCTAAGCGCAAAATCACAGTTGTTGCCGTTTCTGGAATTTGTTTGTAAAGCTGTTGAAAATCAGAAGTTGATCCAAAAAACAACGGCCCTTTGATGTGCTTAATAAAAACGGATTCTTTTAGGTGTTCAGGAAAATCTTTTTCATCTGGCCACGATTTTTCTTTTAACGGTTTTACATCTGAATACTCAGTTGTTAGATCACCAATTTTTTTCATAAACATTAAACAAGAAATAATCAGACCAATTCCTACAGCAAAAATTAAATCCCAAAAGGTAGACAAGACCAATACAACAAGCATTATTAACACTTCTGAGCTCAGTTTTATTGGGCCTAGCGAAAGATCTCTTGGAAGAGCTGGGATTGCTTTAAGCCCTTTGTAATCCATGACACCAATACCTACAGTTATTAAAATCCCAGAGAGTACAGCGGTAGGGATTTTTGATGCGACAGGACCTAATACGAGTAAGATAAATAAAAGCATCACACCCGCGATCATTCCTGAAAGCTTTGTTTTTCCTCCTGAATTTATATTTACAACCGTTCTTATGGTAGCTCCTGCACCAGGAATCCCCCCAAAAATAGACGCAATACTATTTCCAATACCTTGTCCGATAAGCTCTTTGTTGGGGTTGTGTTTTGTCTTGGTCATATTATCAGCCACAATACTTGTGAGCAAGGAGTCAATTGCCCCTAACAACGCAAGTGTAAACCCTGTGAAAATATAAGGTGTAATGGTTGATAATTTAAATTTAGTAAAAATTTCTAGCTGAAGTATAGGCAGTCCGCTAGGAATTTCTTCAATAGGTTTATAATTCAGCCCAAACACTATGGCTATTCCCGACATCACAACCAATGCCACCAATGTACTAGGCACTACAGTAGTGATGCGTTTAAATCCATAAATAATAAAGATAGTCCCCAAGGCTAGTAGCAACTCTAACCAGTTAATGTTGCGTAGAGCCCTCGGCATTACCTTTAGCGCACCAACAGTCCCTGAAGCGGTTTTAGTTGCTAATATTTCAGACTCTTTTCGGATATCATCCTGTGAGATTAAAGAAGCTCTATCAATCGTTTCTGTAAAATCCTCTAACACTAAGATGCCATCACCTGCTTCATCTTTCAATATATTTTCAAGAATCACCTCTTCTGCTTGTGCCTTAAACTGATTGACATATTCCAAATCTTCTTTAGGGCTATAACCTAGAGAAGGCAAAATTTGAGTTAATAAAATGATCACTCCAATTGCGGTCATAAATCCAGACACAACGGGGTATGGAATGTATTTTATATACTTTCCGAGTCCAAGAACGCCCAATCCAATCTGAGAAAGACCAGCAATTAAAAACACAGTTAAAATAGCGGGCAATGCAATTGACAAATCACCGTCGTTAGCAGCGACAATCCCAGAAATCACGACCATACTAACGGCAGTCATTGGCGCAGTAGGCCCTGATATTTGAGTGTTGGTGCCGCCAAAAAGCGCTGCAAAAAAACTAATAAAAATGGCGCCATATAAACCAGCGCTAGGCCCTAATCCAGAAGATACTCCAAAAGCTAATGCTAATGGTAATGCGACGACTCCCGCAGTGATGCCACCAAAAGCATCGCCTTTTATGTTTGAAAAAAACTGTTTCATAGTAATATAATAGTATAAAATTAAAGTTTATAAAGAGAAACTCTTTGCGTGTAGACATTGAATAAATTCTACAAAAACTTTGGAGGAGGAGAGGTGTTTTCTAAATGAATCTCACCGTGGGCTCTAGTGTAAAAAAGAAACGACAACGATTTTGTTGTTATAGACAAATAAGCGTTGTGATGACTGTTGTCGTTAAAAGTTACTTCAGTAAGTTCTTTAACATCTTCGATCTCTTTTTTTTCAGTTTCTTCTTCCAAAGACATGACAAGACAAGATAATTCTTCATTTGAATTTAGGAGAACCAGAGTTGGCGCGACTAAGATGAACATAAAAAAAACAGAGAATACTAAAGCAAGTAATTTTGTGATTGTCATTGAATTTAAAGAATATTTGTAAATATATAATAAAAACTAAGACAAGAAAGTAAATTTATACTAAACTAAAGCGCTTTTAGTTCAGAATTAGAAACCCAACCCGTTTCACCATTTGACAACTTAATTTTTGACCAGTCTGCGTTATAAGCTTCGATTACCAACACTTTTGTACCCTCGTGAAGGGTGAACGCTGTTTCAGATCTAAGATTTGGTTCTGCTTTTACTTCTGCTTCTTTCACAAAAACTATAGCGGGGTTTGTCTTATCATCCAAACGCTCTTTCTTAAATAATAGAATTAAGGTTGTTATTAACACCATTAGAACAATACTACTAGATACAAAAAACAGCCGTTTTTTAGATTCGGAGTGAGACAGGTAGTACCCTAAAAATAAAATAACGAAAAGAAACACGAGTCCAACGCTTCGAAACGCCCAACCATCTACACTGAGGCTGTTGAGCGTCTTGTTAATGAATTTTGAAACCCCATTTTCAGGCACCTCCTGAATGGCATCAATTGTCATTTTTTGCGCATACCCTAAGTTGTTTATAATATCTTGGTCGTTTGGCGCTAGCTGAAGTGCTTTTTCATAGTAAAAAATACTTGGGCCAATTTCATTTAATTTATAATAACAGTTTGCAAGATTAAAATAGAGTTCGGCAGAATGCGCATTGGATTCTAGTATAGAGAAATAACCCGCAATAGCTTCTTGATAAAAACCTGTATTATAAAGTTCATTGGCCTGTTTAAATGAGGCGTTGGATTGCGAAAAACCAACGGTATAAATCAACCAAAAAATAAGAAATTTTTTCATGAGTTCAATTGTTTGTCTAAGGCGTTAATTACAGTGGCTGCTTTGTCATAATCATTTTGCATATCCACTACAGAAAGCGGCGTGTACCTTGCCAATTCACAAGCTGTTAAAAGCGATATAAACACATCGAGCGTCAGAGTGTTTACCTTTTTACTCCCTAGTAATTCCTCAATTTTTTCTTTGTTGAATTCACTAGTTTCTAAGCGTAATTTTGATTTTAAGTAATTGTGAAGCGCACGTTCAAGAGCATTATAAAACTGTTCTTTTTGCCCTAACGATTTTTTAGCTTCACTCAGATATTTTCGCGCTAATCGGTTTGTTTTTCGAATTTTATTTCCACTTACATCCAAGGCACGTATCGTGCGGTTTCTAACAATAAACATAAAGATTGGAATTATTAAAAACGGCGCTAATAATAACCCCCAAAATAAGGGAGACTTAAAAAAAGTCTTGGAGTCAATCGGTTGAAATATTGTTGTGGTTTTGAAACCGCTAAACTGCTTCAGATTTGAACCAATCACGTTTTCTGAGACCGCTGAAGATGTGTTGTTGTTGTTGCTAGACACGCTTGTAGGTCCTTCATTGACCTCAATGATAAGCCGTTTTGAAGTTAGTGTCTTATAGCGTTTTGTTTTGATATCAAAATATGAAAAAGACAAGTTAGGTATTGGATAACTTCCTTGATAATTTGGCACTACCGTATAGACATCGCTGATGGAACCTTGCATTCCAGAGCCTCTTACTTGGACGTTTTCGGTATGTTCTGGTTCGTAAACTTCTAAGGCACTTGGCAACACTAACTTTGGAAGTTGAAACAGTTTTAAGTTTCCTTTTCCAGCAACTTCAACCTTTAATTCTAGTGCTTCAGTAGCTTTTAGTGTCTGTTTATTGCTAGTTATTTTAAAACCGAAACTTCCCACAGCTCCAGAGAAGCTATCGGGTTTGCCAGTTTCGGGTAGAGGTTTTACATTTATAGTTCGATTACCGCTTGACACCGTTCTATTAACGGTACTCGTAAATGCTCTGCCAAAAATATCACGTTTTTGAGAAGGCACCTCTACAGTCACGTCAAGAGATAAGGCTTCGATTTTTAATTTCCCTGTTTTTTGAGGGTATAAAACGGTTTTTCTTAGAATAACATAACGGTAATCCTCCCCATTATAAGTACCTTGTTTAGCGTCAAACCCCTTGACATCAATATTTTGACTCCAAAAATCACTAAAGCGAGGACTGTCAATCTCACGCCAGTTTCGCACGCCGGTATTTTGAGCAACATAAAGCTTATAGACTACTGTAATTGCTTCGTTTAAATAGGGGTTTGAGTTTGAAACTTCAGCAACAAGATGAATGTTTTCCGACGCAATATAATTAGGGTCGTTAGGGTCTTTGGGTTTATCTATGGCTGCAGTAACCGTTATATTTATCGGAAGCGTTTTGTAGGTTTCTCCATTAATTTCAATGGTAGCTTGCCCAAGAATAAATTTCCCGCGTTTTTTTGGAGTCAAATAAAAACTATAGCTTTTTGAAAACGAGCGCACACCATTTACCCAAGAATTACTAATGGATTGACTAGGTCCGCCAACGACAGTAAAATTCTCGAAACTAGGCGGTTCAAAATCATCACCGTCTTTGTTCATCGTAAAATCAACACGAAGTCGTTCATTGATACCCAGTTGTTTTTTACTCACCTTAGCATCAAAGACAACCTGAGCGGAAAGCATTCCGGAGATAAAAAAAGTGAGTAAAAGTGTTTTCAATTTCATGCTCTACCAGTCTTTTTCTGTTTTGATTTTTACCCCTTTAGTTTTTGACGCGTTCATTTTTTCTTGTACCTTTTTCTCCTCATTATTCATTGCTTCAAGTAAATTTTTTACTTGTTGTGGAGAAAGCTTTCCAGGCTGTTGTTGTGGCTGGCCTTTATCATCCTTAGGGTCTTTGTTTTTCTGATCACCTTTATCGTCTTTGGGTTTTCCATCCTCATCTTCTTTGTCATCTCCTTCATTTTTATTCTCGTCTTCGTCCCCTTTTTCTTTGTTTTTTTCGTCCTTATCTTTTTCCTCGTCGCTATTGTCTTTATCGTCTTTGTTCTCGTCTTTATCCTTGTCTTCGTCCTCGTCCTCGCCATCACCGCCTCCGTCTCCTTGTTCTTTGGCACATTCTTGAGCGAGGGCTAAGTTATATCGACTTTCATCATCAGTTGGGTCATTTCTTAAAGCGTTTTTAAATGCCGAAACCGCTTCCTTACATTGTTTTTGTTGCATTAAAATATTACCAATATTATGGTACGCTTTGTGTTTATCAGGTTTTGAGCTGCTGTTATTAACGGCTTCCAAATGGCGAAACAACGCTTCGTCATAGAGCTTAGAATTATAATATGCATTCCCTAAGTTAAACGACCCAGTAGCGTTATTTGTTTTTGTGGAAACCGCTAATCGGTATTTTTTTTCAGCTTCTATAAAATCGGAGTCTACAATAGCATTGCCTTCAAACACATAGTCATTGGATTCAGATAGTTGTGCATCTACTTCTTGAGCATAACTACTAAATAGCGTCAAAAAAAACAATACTGTCCAAGCGCTAAATCGACTAAGCATTACAGCTTTGTAGCTTATTGCACTCCTAATTTTGCGTATGTTATTTAAACGTTTCATAAATTTTCATTAAATAAATTCAGGCGTTTTAACCAAGCTGTCTTTCGTTCTAAAAACAAGATGTCTAAAATTAAAAAGAATAAACCAATTCCCAAAAACCATTGAAACTGGTCTTTATATTCTGCAAACTCTTTAGCCTCAAACTCTTTTTTATCCATCGTATTCAGGATGTCTCGAATTTCCTCCACAACCGCAGCAGTAGTATTGCCATCAATATAGGTACCTTTGGCTTCCGAGGCAATTAACTTTAAGGTCTCTGTATTGAGTTTTGTAATGACTGTTTCATCGTTATTGTCTTTTTTATAACTCATTACAACGCCATTTCTTTTCAGCGGTATAGGTCCTCCCTTTTCACTTCCCACACCAATGGTATATATTTTTATTCCCTCTTCCGAAGCGGCTTCCGCAACCTCTGCGCTGAGGTCGTTATGATCTTCACCATCAGAAATGATAACCAACACTCGATTGGTTTGCTCTTCATCATCAAAATAATTTCGCGACAGTTGAATCGCTTCATCAATTGCCGTGCCTTGTGAGGATAGCATATCGGTATTCATACTTTGTAAAAACATTTTTGCGGTGCCGTAATCCGTTGTTATCGGAAGCTGAGGAAATGCTTTCCCTGCATAGGCAATAATTCCGATCCGATCACTTGCCAAATTATTTATGATCTGAGTCACCAACTGCTTGGATTTTTCCAAACGATTTGGCGCTACATCTTCTGCAAGCATACTTTTAGAAACGTCAATTGCAAAGACAATATCTACACCTTCGCGTTTGATGGTCTCAAGTTTTGTGCCAATTTTTGGATTAACCAAAGCAACAACAAGACTTCCTATAGCAAGACACAAAACCCCTAGTTTAAGCACCGATTTAAAGACCGATTGATCTGGACTAAGTCGTTTTATAGCACTCGTTGTCCCAAACTTCTTTTGTACTCTTCTTTTCCACAGGAGTGTCCATAGAAATACTACCACCATAATGGGTAGTATCAGGAGTAACCAAAACCATATTTTTTCTTCTAATTGATACATTTAAATAAAACTTCTAAATAGCGTAAATCGCATTAAAAACTCAAACACGATCAACATTAATGCAACCCATATTAAAGGCCTAAACTTTTCTTCATAATTATAAAATTTGAACTCTTCTACTTCTGTTTTTTCGAGCGCGTCAATTTCTTTATAGATTTCTTTTAGTTTACGATTATTAGTGGCTCTAAAGTATCTTCCACCAGTAACCTCAGCAATTTCTTTTAAGAGCTCTTCATCAATTTCCACTTGAATTTTTCCATACTGAAACACTCCATTTCGAATAGCAATTGGCGATAATGCCATACCATTCGTACCCAACCCAATAGTGTAGGTTTTAATGCCATATTCCACAGCTAATTCACTTGCGGTTTGAGGATCTATAAAACCTGCGTTATTAACGCCATCTGTCAAAAGAATAATAATTTTACTCTTTGCCTTACTGTCTTTGATGCGGTTAACGGCGGTTGCTAACCCCATTCCAATCGCTGTTCCACCAGTAATCACCGTATTGTATTTTATAGTTTTTAAAGATTGAAGCACAATACCCTTGTCGCTAGTGATTGGCGTTTTGGTATAGCTTTCGCCTGCATACTCTACCAGACCAATTCGGTCATTTGGGCGTCCTTTAATAAAATCACCTGCTACATTTTTTAAGGCTTCAAGACGATTGGGCTTTAAGTCTTTTGCCAACATACTAGCCGAAACATCAATCGCCATCACGATATCAATACCACGTGTTGTTTTGGTTTTGGATGACACATCCACTGTTTGCGGGCGTGCAAGCGCCAAAACAACAAGAGTAACAGCAAGCATTCTGAGTCCAAATAACAGATGTTTTAGCGTGCTCCATATCGAATTTTTTTGGAACCCCTGTACACTTGAAATACTTAATTGAGCCGTTTGTTTTTTAAGCTTTATGACATACCACAACACGAGAACGGGCACTAATAGCAGCAGCCATAAAAATTCATTTTGAGTAACATCGACACCTTTAAACATTATTTTTCGTCTTCTTTTAATTTAATAAGTTCAATAGAATTTAAAATACGATCAACAATTTGATCGGCATAATCGTCATTCTCTTTCCAAGTCAAAATAACTTGTTGTAATATGTTAGGCGTTGAAAACCCTAAAATGATGTATTCACTTTTTATAAGAGTCTCGCCCACAAGAAACTCTGCTGTTCCAAAGGTTTTAACACCCTCTTGACCATTAGGAGTTATAAATTGCTCGTTACGTGTGATGAGGTTTTTTGCGCCACTATTCTCAAACGTGTCTAAAACCCCTTCAGCAACCTTTAAGACATCAATAGGGGTGTCTTTTTCTTTCCCGTCTTCTCCAGTTTGTGCTGCGTATTTTGAACTGTTCACAAAAACGTCAATAGGAGTGTTAATCCCTGCATATGCAAATGAGATGACTTGAGCCTTTCCTTTCATCTCTTCAGGAAGCTCAACGTTTTGACGCTCTAGCACCACAGGTGTTGAAATGGTCACTCCAGGCGCACCATATTCACTACTAACCCAAGGGTTTTTTTCTAATAAAATCTTACCAGGATTCCTAAGCACAGTGTCTTTCACGTTTGTAAATCCCGACCGTATGATAAACCCTGTCAGCGCGATTAAGACTGCGCCAAACGCAAGGGCTATAATTTGTTTTGTTTTTTTGCGTTTTTGTTCTTTTGCAATTGCCTCACGATAGGCCAAATCTTGTAATAACTCTTCCTCGGTAGGCTCAGGAAGCCCTTCTTTTACATGGTCTATTTCCAGTTCAATAGTGCTTTTATCAAATCGTGCCAGTTCAAAATCTGGTTTAGATTTGGCAAATTTCACTAAATCGGCACGCTTCAAAATCGTTTCAATATTTTGAAGCGTTTCTGGACTTAGTGCAATTTGGTTCGCATCTTTGAGTGTTTTAAGACGCTGCACCAATTCATCAGTAGTGCTCTCCAATGATTGTTCATATACCTTTTCATCGAGATATTGCCTTAAAATCAACGTTAGATCTGAATAGTAAGTTTTGATTTCTTCATTTTGAAAGTACTGTTCTTCGTCTAGTTTTTCCAAAGCTAATTTTGCACGCTCATAGGGTTTAAGTGCCGCTATTTTTTCAGCTTCTGACAATGGTTTTTTTCGCCAAACAAACCAATAGAATAAACCACTAATGAGTAATGAGGTCACTAAAAAAAGAGCAAATCCACCCCAAAAACTAGCGGGGCTTTTTTCAACTTCTGTCAATGGTTTGATATCAAAAAGCTTTTGTTTGGTTGTATCAACCTGTACAGGATTTACCTGAACCTTTAACGAGTCTGTATAAAACAGTTTGCCTCCAAGGCTAATTTTTTGCTTTGGAATAGTATAAACGCCGGAATCAAATTGGGTAAGTCCATAGGTTTTTGTGAGTTGATAATACCCTTCTTTTTTAGTCGTATCAACAGCATAACTGTTGATCACTTCAAGAGGTTGAAACGTTTGTCCTTCAGAAAACACCACAAGTGTAGAGGAGTCGGTTTTTACTTGGATTTCATACAACAACTCCGCGCCAATTTTTATGGCCGTTGAGTCGATGCGAGACGATACTTGACTATAACCCATCAAAGAAACAAGCATACAACTGATGCCCAAAAGCATGTTTTGAGTCGCGCTATATTTTATGGCTCTTTGTGTCTTCATGTATTGCTTATCCACGTTGTTTAAAATACCCTAATAATTTTTTTACATACCCTTCGTCTACTCTGCAATCGAGTGCGCCAGCGCCTGATTTTTTAAAGCTATCAGAAAAATACCCGACTCTGTTTTGGTAATTCATTTGATAGTTTTTACGCACGGTCTTCGAGGCAGTATTCACTAAAAACGATGCGCCTGTTTCTTGATCTTGCATTTGTACCATTCCTAAATTTGGAATTTCAGCTTCGTATTTGTCATAAACTCGAATGCCTGTAATGTCGTGTTTGCCAGAAGCAATTTTTAAATTATGCTGGTAGCCTTCTGTCATGAAGTCAGAGAGTAAAAATACAATCGCTTTCTTTTTCATCACATTGGATAAAAACTTGAGTGCCTCAGCAACATTTGTAAGTTTACTTTTGGGTTCAAATTCAATCAATTCTCGTATAATTCTTAAGACATGAGAACGCCCTTTTTTTGGCGGAATGTACAATTCGATTACATCAGAGAATAAAATCAGACCAATTTTATCATTGTTTTGTGTAGCAGAAAACGCTAATGTTGCTGCAATTTCGGTTACAATTTCATTTTTAAACTGCACTTCTGTCCCAAAAAGCTTTGAACCCGACACATCGACTATTAACATCATAGTCAGTTCGCGTTCTTCTTCAAACACTTTAATATGAGGTTCGTTGCAACGTGCGGTAACATTCCAGTCAATATTTCGAACGTCGTCGCCGTATTGATAAGGTCTTACTTCAGAAAACGTCATCCCTCGACCCTTGAAAGTTGAGTGGTACTCGCCTCCAAACACATGGTCGGACAACCGCCGTGTTTTGATTTCTATTTTCCGAACTTTTTTTAGTAATTCCTTGGTATCCATTTGATAAGTGTGCTGTGCGTTGTGTGTGATTTATAAATCAAACAATAAAGTCACTACGAATTAAGGTACCTCAATGACATTCACAATTTTACTAATGATGTCTTCCGATGTTACATTTTCCGCTTCTGCTTCATATGTAATTCCAATACGGTGACGCAGCACGTCATAAACAATTGCACGCACATCTTCAGGGATGACATAGCCACGTCGTTTGATAAATGCGTAGCATTTAGCAGCTGTAGCTAGGTTGATACTTCCCCTTGGTGATGCACCAAAAGAAATTAAAGGTTTCAATTCTGCTAAGCGGTATTTTTCAGGATAACGTGTCGCAAATACGATATCTAAAATGTATTTCTCAATTTTTTCATCCATGTAAACCTCTCTAACAGCAGCTTGGGCACTTAATATTTGTTTGACGGTTACGACGGGTTTTATTTTTTCGAACGCGCCTTTTAGGTTTGCTCTTACAATCATCTGTTCATCTTCGATTTTTGGATAGTCAATGATTGTTTTTAACATAAAACGATCGACTTGTGCCTCAGGAAGTGGGTAAGTTCCTTCTTGTTCTACTGGATTTTGAGTGGCCATAACTAGGAATGGCTTATCCAAAACAAACGTTTCGTCCCCAATGGTAACTTGTTTTTCTTGCATGGCCTCTAGAAGTGCAGATTGTACTTTTGCTGGCGCACGGTTGATTTCATCAGCGAGTACAAAATTGGCGAAAATGGGTCCTTTTTTTATGGTAAAATCGTTGGCTTTAATATTGTAAATCATGGTTCCTACAACATCAGCAGGCAAGAGGTCCGGTGTAAACTGAATTCGACTAAAACTTCCAGCAACAGCTTGAGACAGCGTGTTAATAGCAAGTGTCTTAGCAAGTCCGGGAACGCCTTCTAAAAGAATGTGACCCTGGCCTAAAAGCCCAATAAGTAAACGCTCTACCATATGTTTTTGCCCAACTATTACCTTGCCCATTTCAAGCGTTAGTAAGTCGACAAAAGCACTTTCTTTTTCAATTTTTTTATTTATTGACTGTATATCAACAGCAGTATTGTTTTCTTCCATTCTGATAATTTAAGTGTAAGTTTTAGGGTCAATTGTTTTTTGTTACGCAATTTGTTAAAATATTTCCGTTCACCTTGTTAATAATTGGTTAAAACTTAGGAGGATTTTACTTTATAATGAATTATTGTTTGTTAATTTTAGATTCCAATCCACAAAAATGAATAAAAATAAATTTTCAAAACTTATTGCCGGGACCATGTCTTGGGGCGTTTGGGGAATAAATTTTAATGGCGTCGAGATGCAACGGATGATAGAAAACACGGTTGATTTAGGGATCAGCAGTTTTGATCATGCCGATATTTACGGGGGATATACCACAGAATCAGCTTTTGGAGATGCGTTTTCTAAAACAGATATTTCACGACCCAATGTTCAGTTTATTTCTAAATGTGGAATTCAATTGAAGACTCCAAACCGTTCCAATACACTCAAGCATTATAACTGCTCAAAAGATTATATCATTTCGTCTGCGGAGGCGTCATTGAAGCACTTAAAAACAGAATACTTAGACTTGCTTTTGATTCATCGCCCAAGCCCGTTAATGGATCCCTATGAAGTTATGGAAGCGGTTTATCACTTAAAAAAAGAAGGAAAAATAATTAATTTTGGGGTATCTAATTTTACCCCTTCACAAGTCGATCTATTGTTGCGTGAAGTGACTGTGGGTGCGAATCAAATAGAGTTTTCTGTAGTGCAGCACCAGGCATTATTTGACGGGTGTTTGGATCAGTTGTTAACCCATAAAATCACGCCTATGGCATGGGCGCCTTTGGGTACTATTTTTAGTGTCGAAATGACACCTCAAAAAACGCGTATTTTAGAAGTTTTAGAAACGTTATCACGACTCTATAGCGCTCGCCCAGATCAGTTGTTGCTGGCTTGGATTTTGAAGCATCCTTCCGGAATTCATCCGGTGATCGGCAGTACAAATTTAGAACGAATCAAAGCCGCTTCAGAAGCAATTTCTGTAAATTTAACAACTGAAGATTGGTTTAAACTATTGGAAGCCAGTCAAGGCTACGAAGTGCCTTAAAACACGTTAAAATGATTAATAAACGACTGCTTATCAAAAACCTTCTTGCGCATAATGACGAGAGCAGTTTTTATGATAAAAAGTTAAAAGTTAACATTAGCAGTAAAGAGGGCAAAGCAAAGTTTCTTAAACATATTTGTGCATTATCTAATAGCAATCCCAACAACAATTCGTACATTGTTATTGGCGTGGACGATCAGCACAGTCATATTATTGGGGTCGATTTTTTTGACGATAGTAAGATTCAAAACCTGGTTAATGCCTATCTAAGCCATCCACCAATTATTCAGTATGAAAACATTCCGTTTCCTCATCTCAGCGACGATAAAGTCGTAGGGTTGGTGACGATCCGTCCAAAAGATCCTCAAGAGATTACTTCGCTTCGTAAAAATATTTGGAAATATTATGGCGGCAATGTGTTTTTTAGAGAGGGCAGTATGAGTATGCCGAAGGTGTTTGATATTGAATTGACAGATTCTAACTCTGAAATTGTGGCCTCTATCGAAGCACATTCCCAAAACAACATACAATATACTCTTGACGGGGTGTTTGATTTTATGGCAGAACGAAAGGATTATGAGCCAACATATAAAGTGTTTAAAGAGTATTTTGTTATGTGTTGGTCTGGTCAAAAGAAAATTATAAATAATCAAACGTTTTATTCGCGGGTGGATATTGCGTTAATTAACGAGCAAGTACGGTTGTTTTACTCGACATTGGATGCTGTGGAGATTTCTTATGATAATGATTCTTTTAAAATTATTGAATATGTTAATCTTGGTTTAAGCGGTCAAAACACCTATTATCCGTTAGAAGAAACAACCATCACTTTTGGGAACAATGCGATTTACAATATCGATTCCAAATTACTTTTTAAACCCCCGCAGTACGACAAAAAAATTCTGCATCATATTTTTAATGCCAATAATGCGCTTATGGGTCGCCTGAAACAGGAAAAACCGCTTACAACGTCACAGCTCAAAGATTTAAAAAATGTTCCCGCGACGTATTTAATCTGTTATTTTAATGGGATTGAGGCAGCATTAACACAGCTTCAAGCAGCAAAGTCACTATTGCATAAACACAGTGACGAAGTGTATGCGCTTTACAAAGAAAGTAAACGAATTTTAAGGAAGGCGAAGTATAGTTAGTGGGGTGTTGAAGGGGTTAAAAAAAGGCTAATATCAGCTTAGTTTTTGCTAGAAAAACGTATTTTCAGTTTCTCTAGAAACGCATCTATAGCGTTCCAATATTCGTCACCACCTTTTTGTTTAGGCCAAAGGGCTTTTGATCCGTGATAGCCTTCGCCATTGGGTTTGAAACACACCTGATGATCGCCTAGTGTGGTTTTATCTAACAGTTGATTAATGCCGCCTACCTCTTGTTTTGATGAGGTGATAAACACCGGTTTTTTTAAGTTGGGAAGTTTATCAATTAAGGACCCTTTGTGCTCAGACAAATAGTTTCCTGGGCTAAAAGAGACAACCGCATCTACCGCTTCATGTTCCTCAGCAATATAAAGTGCTAGCGTTGATGAATAGGAGCTACCCCAAAGAATAAGTGGGCTTTTGTATGTTTGTTTAGCAAAGGCTATTGCTGCGATAATATCTTGCTCAGCATCTATATAGCCAGTCGGCTTGCCTTCCTTTTTTGCTCTTATGGACGTCTCATTAACAAACACGTCTCTGTTTTCACTTTTCATTTCACCTCCAGAGCGCTGGTCAATCGCCATACAATTGAACCCTTTTTTGTTCAAAGCCAAAGCAATACTGCTATACTCATATTTATTGTATCGTGCCTGATGACAAAGCACAATAACAGGTGAAGTTTTGTCAATTTCATACATCTTCGCACTGATTACAAGCTTGTCTAACGATGGAAATTCGACGTCAATTACTTTAGTTTTTAGTTTTTTTTTCACGGGTTTACTTGATTCTGTTTTTGGATTCACCGCTTTTAAATAACTTAACAACACCTCTGGAGAAACTCGGTCTTTGTATTTAGGATTTACGTGTTGGTATTGTATGACACCTTTATTGACAATAAATACCGACGGCGTAGGTAAAACATGATGGGTTGAACCAGACCACCATTCTATATCCATATTATAATCATTTTTATATTTTTCATACAGTGTTTCATTTACTTTCCAACCAATTCCAAATGCGTTAATAGCATTTATATCTTTATCTGAAAACAGTTGATAGCCGAGCACGCCGCTTTTTTCTTTCGAGATGTTTAATTTCGAAAAATGATCAGGCGTAATGGCAATAAGTTCAAATCCTAATGCATCAATCTGTTCTTTGATTTCTCCTAGTGCAGACAAATGTCGGATGCAATACGGACACCAACCGCCTCTATAAAAAACGACGACAGTGGGTTTTTGACCAACATAGTCTTTAAGGTCTACAGCCTTACCTTCAATGTCATAAATCACTGCATTAGGAACGTTTTGTGAGTTTTTGATCGGGCAGATGTCATAGGCTTCAACTTGAGCAAATGAAAATGAAGGACTCACAAGGCTTACGAGAATTACTAATAAAAAGGGTTTCATATGTTTTTGTTTATTGTTTTTTATCGGTCATATGGTACATCCATTTCATCAGTTTACTTGCGGGGTCAAGTTTTAGTTTTGGATGTTTCATATGTTTTTGTTTATTGTTTTTTACGGTACATCTATTTGATTTTTGTCTTCGATATTGACATGTGTGTTTACTGTTTCGTTTATTGGTGCTTGTTCAGCTCTTTCTCAAATTGGTGTTCTAACTTTTTACGCTCAGTTTGTTTAAGGCAATTCATTTTAGCATCCTGAATGGTGCTAGTTAATTTATTGTTTTTCTTAGAATATGCTCTTGTAAGCCTACACCATGCCACACGAATACTTAATGCCACACTTTCTGTAAACGTAGCTTCTCCATACTGTCTTTTATCACAGATATGTTTTGCGTGTTCGTGGCTTATGAACAATTTTTTTTCATCATTTTTTAAGCTTTAAACCAGTTTTTTTCTAGGCAACTCGCAAGGGCTGTTCTTGCCCTGTGTATTTGTACCCATAAATTAGACGAAGTAATATTCAATTCATTACAAATGGTTTCGGTGTCGTATCCTGTAATTGTTTTTAGTTCAAAAATCCGAGCCTGTTTTTGAGGTAATTTACTAAGGCAATTATAGATAGCGTCTCCTAATTCTACATTTTCCATAACATCTTCTGCCGTTTTATCAAACGGATCGGCTACGCGTTCTTCTAGCCAATCGCCCTCGGATTCCGTGGGGTAACTATAACCCATTCTAACTTCAGCTTTTCCCTTATTAGAGTTTGTTTTTCGGTAGTGATCAATGATTTTGCGTTTTAAAATAGAGGTAAGCCAGGTGCGTTCGCTCGCTTTTCCTTTAAAATTCACCATTGATTTTAAGCCCGACAGAAAGGTTTCTGAGACTAAATCCTGAGCAATTTCTCTATCATTTACACGAGAAATAGCGTAGTTGAATAGATAATCAGAATACAGTGTAATCCAATGATTTGGATCTAATTTATGATTTGGGGTCATTTATTTTATAGGTCTAACACAAAAATAAGCTAATTTATTTAAATGAGTAGCGGGCGGTGTTTGGCTAACGGTCTTGTATATGAAAAGTAGCGGATTAATAAGCACTAACTTTTCGCAAAGCAAGATACTTAATTAAATAGAATAGCGGTTCAGTTAAACACCTAAACCGCTATTACTTATACTCCGTGTTAGCCACTGGTTTTTTACATCTTTTTATATAATCCATTTGGGATTAGTCTTAATAATTTGGCAACAATCCACCATCTTTTAGTTACATAACCAATCCCTTTTTTCTCTTTTATTATTCGAAAAATCTGTCTTGCAGCTTTTTCTTTAGTAGCTACCCAAAATTGTCCTTCTCCTTTAGCCATATCCGTATCGACAAAACCCGGTCTAATGTCCGTAATGTAAATTGGCTTTTTTGTTTTTGTAGCCTTTTGTCTTAGCCCCTCTAAATAGTTGATTTGATATGCCTTTGAGGCGTTATATGCCGGTGCGATTCTACTTCCTCTAATTCCTGCAATTGAACTTATTGCAACTAAGTGTCCTTTTTTTTGCTTTTCGAAGTAGTTAAAAGCCCAATCGGTAATTTCTGTAAAAGCGTTGACGTTTAGCAAATTCGTTTTGTGCTCAATTTCATAATCCAACCCTTCGTTTAAATCTCCCGTTCCTGAACTCAAAATCAAAAGTTCAAGACCTCCAATTTGCTCGGTCAATTCAAATAGTTTTTCAGAGTTATTTTCAGTTATACAATCAAATGAACTTACTTGATAACTTTCTGGATTATTTTTATGTAATTTTTGTAATTCAGTTATTCGTCTGCCTGTAATTCCAACTTTATATCCATTTTGGACAAGAATTTTAGCAAGTTCGTTTCCAATTCCAGAAGTTGCTCCAACTATAATTGCTTTTTTCATTCTGTTTTCAGCTTGTGGCTAACGGTATGTGTATGGTTAGTTGCGTGGTTAGGTAACTAATTTAGTAAACAAATACGAACCTGAGAAAATTCCGAAGGAATTTTCCAAATAGTCACTTGCCAAAGCAATGAATTATACACGGTGTTAGCCAAAGTAATTAATCATTCTTGATATTATCTTTAAGTTGAATT
>Ga0115565_10001742_pt1 | contig 17617 bp, 18 predicted proteins | sample COGITO_mtgs_1105_FD_87199 | JGI IMG/M metagenome (GOLD analysis project Ga0115565, IMG submission 87199) | Pelagic marine microbial communities from North Sea - COGITO_mtgs_110530 | ecosystem: Environmental > Aquatic > Marine > Epipelagic | place: Germany:Helgoland, sampling site Kabeltonne... | reverse complement strand
TCACATAATTTATCATAAGCATCTTTCACCTTAAGAAACTCACTACTATCCCCACCAGTTTTATCGGGATGAACTTTTAAAGCTTTTTTTCGATACGCTTTCTTTAAGTCTTCCAAACTCAACGGTGGATAGATAGAAAGTAATTCATAGTATATATCAAGATTTACTGGCACTTCCCAATAGTGAGACTCTTCATCAGAATCTCCAAATTGTGAATAAAAATGATATTTAAAATCAGTACGATTTTCCCGATTATAATGCTGACGATCTCGTCTATGACTCTCGCATGTGCAGTAATCCCGATAGTATCTTCCAGTATATTCACATTTCCCATCGCTCCAATATGGGTCATCTTCAATTCTCATAATAAGTATATCAATATTTTTTCTCTGTAATACTCTTTTTATTTATTAGTTTCTATATAGAAATATAGACACTACTTTAAATTATTTTTTACCTTGTTGTTGTTCTTGGAGTATTTCTTGTGCGACATTAAATGTCACCGCTTTTGGTTTCTTTATCTTGAATAATACTGTGGATTGTTCAGAACAATGGGCGTAAGACCCATCGGGGTCGCATATAGCACATGTGATAGATGCCAGTTTTAAAGGTTTCGTAACTGTAAACTCTAAATCAGATTCATTACCAAAATAAAAATCTCCATATCCATTTATCTTATTTACCACTCCAATGATTGGCATTCTTGTATTATTCAATTTACCACCGATAAACGGGGCTGATTGTAAGATATTACTTCTTATCGTATAATAACCACGTATCATTCGTGTTGGAAGATTTTCAGCAATTATTTCTATACTCGTCGTTTTCTGAGATATTGGGGGATAGTAAGGTAAAACATTTACAGACCCAGCTTCAAGATTTGAAGTTATTGGCATCATTGTATTGTAAAGTGGCACACCGAACTGATTTTGAACATAGATTTTTGAGTCCGCAGTTCCAATATCGGCATTTGTTGTTATCATAGATAAAGTATTAACATTCGTATTCGTAACTCTTTTACCGCGAGAATTACTCGAATTAAATTGTTTGTAAGTAAATCCCAATAAATCCCAGAGAGAACCAGTCCACTCATCTTGACTCAGATTAAACTCCGTCATAAATACTCCACAACTACTATCATATATTCCCCACCTTTCCATCGCGGGATTTAACGCACTTGAATCATCATGGGCAAGAATTGGCTTTCTTGCTGGAGTCCAATCATTCAGATATTCTATTGGGTTTATCTTGTAAACTGTAGCACCCGCTTCGGTTGTCGCTTCTGCCGCGTGGGCCGCCGGTATATAATTTACCCGATTATCATTCCCATTATTGAGTGGAGTATGAAGGTCGCTAAATGTGAAATTTGTGCCATTATAATTTAATTTTGGAGCATCAGCACCAATATAAAGTTTATTTACAAACTGAGCAGCATCAATTTTTCTATCTGGAAGCCATCTATCCAAAACTTGTATCTGATAATCTCCAGTCGGTAATTCCGCCCCGCTCTGATTATAAGAACTCGGGATTTGACTATATCCAGCATAAGGTAATATGTAAGTCATGGCGGGGGCGTTAAAGTGTTGGTCAAACCCAATCTTTCTCCCCGAATTAACTTGAAAATCACCCCCTTGAAGTAAATCAGTATAAAGCGGAGAACCAACACCATTATTCGTCGTTGCCGTTAATACAATATATCCGTCTGGAGATTTCTTAATACAACCAAAAGAACGCTCGTTACGTGTCGGGTTTTCATAGAATGTATCGTCGTCTTTGCCATTATAAATTAGTGGAAGAAGAACAGAATGAAAGTTTGTATATCTCGCAGAACCATTTATATTACTATCATGAAAACGATAATATGAATCACCGAGCATCGCTTCCCTTTCAGTATCCGTGTATGTTTGAGAAGCATTAGTCTGTCTATTCATGTGCATCCAACGACTATTATTAATTGTATCCCCCTTTACATAATTGTTTTTGGGATTATCTAGCATATCCCAGACTTCTGGATACTTCGCTTGAGCATCAAAGAAATCTCTCCATAGTTTACAATTTTTCTCATTATATGTCTGATTTATCACGATATCATTTGAACTATTTGCCCAATTATACATTGTTTCAGCTCCAAAAATACCCGACGGTTCATTGATTCCAGAAGCATTCGGTAATCCACCCGGTGTCGAGTCTCTCTCATAAAAATTAATAAGTCTTCCAGTCTCATAAATCTCGGGTCTTTTTGTTGCTATTAAATGATACTGAGATAAATAATCAGCACCAGAAGCATTTGTCGCACCCACGAGCGTTCCACAAGCGTTCATATATTCAAGAAAACCATCTCGTATTTTTGCAAAATCTGTGGCAATCTTGGGGTCAAGATAACGAAATATATTCGCAACATTAAAGGGTTTATATGTCTCAGTTTCAATTGTTCTATAGATTGGGACGGGTGTATTAATAGCATCTGGGAGACCCGGGTTCGGTTCATAAAACTCATACTCGCGAACTTCATCCTTTATAATCTTTTGAAGTTGTCGTGTTATTTCTGTTGAAACATATTCCGGAGAATTGAATCCCGCTGGGAGTGTTAACCCCTTTAATTCTCGGTAAATATGATATGTACTATTTTCGGGGTCTCTTGAACGACCGAGAGAAGCATTGTATGTCCCCGGTGTCGAGTTAATAAAACCCCCAAGATTTCCAGAAGCATTCGCTTCTGTATAGTAACTATTATCTCTCATCATTATAGTATAACGACTATTATCATTCTTGGGTTTCATAGTTCTTTTATCGGGATTTGGGTCAGTATTTGAAACATAATAATCATCCTTTAATGAAAATCTATCTAACTCATAAAGAATATTTGTCCAACTCATTCCCCCCAAAACGTCGTCGTCTTCTGTCCATTGTTCTACTTGGGTGCTATTCTCTTTATACCACCAATTTCTCGGTAATTGAATATAATTATGAGCATTCATAGTCTGAAAATATTGAAGAACAAAGTTTAATGTATCATCACGAATATATATCTCTGACTCTGACGCATTACACTGAATAGTCTCAAAACCACTTGGAAGAGACCCACTCGCATTTAAATATTTAACATCCACGTGTTTAAAGGTTTTCTTATATCCAAGATTCACACCCTTTATCTCAATTGACTGATTTTGTCCCGCACCACGCTCAGAAATCATCGCACCATGAACGCTGACGGAATCTCCGGGGTCGAGATGCACAATATCAGTGAGATTATTTACCCACGATGCTTTCTCTTCATTATTCCCGCTTCTTGCTTCTTCACTATGAAGTCTCGCACACTCTATTACTTGAATATCTGTGTATTGATTCATTTATATTATAGTATTTAGATTTTATTTTCACTTAAGTGAAAATCTTTTCTTATAACTATTAAGATTACTTTTGAAAGATGTTGATTCTCCCCATAACAAATAGTAGCTCAAATAACCGGGTTTTTTATAATCCCCCGAAGCCAGATCTTTCTTATGACGCTCTCTGTATTTACTGCGTCGTGTTTTGTCTTTGTGCTGCGTATAATCTTGATATCGGTTATCACCGAAGTTTGAAGTTTTTATCTTCTTTCCTTGGTCGTCAAAAAAAACTGCTTTCCATTTTTTATTCTTCGCAGTTGCCTTTGAAACAACAATTTTAACCATTTAATAATACTTAAGATTTTTTTCTTGAATAGTATATAAATGGATAAAGAAGATAAGATTGTTGAGTTACTGCTGAAACGTGGTAGACCCGATTTATACATTCATGCGGATAGTGATTCAGATGAAGAATTAGACCCCGAAGATTGTGTGAATATTTTGATTGAAAAATATTCAGTTAAAAAAATATTTACTAAAGTATACAAAGCGAATGAGTCACCGAATCACGATTGATATGTTTAAGAGTGAATATGAAGAAATCAGATCAGTTCTCGCAAAAAATGGGAGAAGTGATTTAATAAAGGTTCTCACACGTCGGAGAGATGATGATTATGTTCCGCCCAAGGGGAAAACTAAAGAGTATTTTGAATATTATGAAGATTACGACTCTTCCGAAGGTGAAGAAGAATCATATACCGCCGAAGATGTTGTGGTGGATAAAGATGGATTTTTATCGCTGAAAGAAGACTGAATCAAGTCATATCTTTCGGGATATTTATTCTTGAAATCTTCAACCCGTCCACATCTCTTATAATAATAATAACAATTCTTCGCAAGTCTTACATCCTTATTGTCCTTGTATCTTTGGGCACGAATTTCTCGCGTCTTGTTATAATGTGCCTTCGCACGTTCACGATTCTTCTTTTTAAAGTCTTCACTATCTTTTATCTTAAGATAGCGATTTTTATCCTTTTCTCTCTGATTCTTGTAAAGTGAAACAATGTGGCAAATCTCAATATCACTCATGTCAGTCATTTTCTATATATATATTAGATATTATTTTTTAAGTATTAATGATATAAGATCTTTAAACTCTTGGGTTAATTCTACATCAAGTTTATTATCATCTTTCGCAAACTGTAATTTATCCACAGTATTTTCTCCGTGTTGTATACAAATCATTATTTTTGAAACATCGGTGATTCCAACTTTAGACTCATGTCCGTAAAAAAGATTCGCACCTTCACCCTTAGAACTATTCTCAAAACCGCAACTCGCTTTATACCACTTCTTTGTTGCCATAAGCGTGGCTTCGTGGATTAATCTCTTATTATTACCGCAATCAATTGCATGAACCGAGTAATCTCTATCTGTCATACAAAATATCATCTTATCAGAACCAACACATCCATATTTACCCCTTTTAAGAGTTTCATAACTATACTGAATTGCTTCCGCCATATATGCGTCATCATCGTCCATAAACATAAATATCTTACTCTTAGATAGCTGTATCAGCTTGTCTCGCTTCTTTCCAATCGATAATCTCTTTTCTCCGATTTTATACTGTACCTTTATCGGGGATAATACTTCTCTCACTTCTTCTAGTTCATTCTCACTTATGAATCTCTCCGACCCGTCATCATATATTATTACTGTTAATAAATTGTGTGGATATGTTTGGGACTTCAGATTCATAAGAAAGAGCGGTAAAAACTTCGCACGATTATACGTGGGCAACAAAATGGATATTTCTTCGTTCATTTATATATGGGATATAGATTTTAATCTTAAGTATTAAACTACCACCAAGAATTGTTAACTTTCTCAAAAGAATTATCAATCTCTTCATTGATAGTTTTTCTGACTTCTTCTTTTCGCATATATTCTTTAATGTGATTGATTTCAGTTCGCATGAGTTTCAGTTCTTTTCTCGCTTCTCGTAAAAGCTCAACCATCTCAACAATGGGTTTTTTGTCGGGCATTTTATTACATTATGAGAAAAAAAATATTCTTATCTTTATTTTTCGGGTAAATATCCCAAAATAAAATGTATATAAAGATATAGAAACAAAGTTCTTTATGGCGAATAATAGAAACAAACCCCGATTTGAAGCGAATTATGAGTATGGTAAACAATCAGAGATAGAGAGCAAGATGGACTTAGAGTATATTTTCAAATGTAATCTAAATGATAGTCCCAATCAATTTGCGAACTTTGATTATTATAATGATAGTATAATGGTTGAACTTAAAGACCGAAGTAAATCATTAGACTATCATGAAAGTGAAGAGAAGATAAAATACAATAATAGAAAAGTTATTGATACATTATGGTTTGATAAACCCAAACTTGATTATGCGAAAAATCATTGGAATGAGAGAAAATATTATGTAGTTTGGAAACTTAAAGAATATTATTTAGTATGGAATGTGGATTTGAATCCAATCAAAAATAATATTGTGAATTGGTATATTGAATATGATAATACGAAAGATCATGGCAAAGGTTATGAACAAAGTCGGGATATTGTGAATGTTTATAGTGATACTATAGATGATATATATTTTATTCCGTCTTCTTCACATAAACAAGATTCTGGGTAGCAACATCATGCCCCATAATCGCAGCCATCTTCTCTTGTTCTTCATTCTTTACTGCGAACTTTTCGGAAACAACTGACTTTCTCATCATTGTTGTTGAGACCGCTTTTCCAATCATATTCTTACTTGTCTTCAAAAGTAATTGAGAAATACCATTTCGTGATAAAGGTTTATTGATACTACTCTTGAATAGAATATCCCCGGGCTTTCTCGATACTGCACGAATAAAAGACCGAAAAATCTTCTCCAACTCTTTCGGAACTTCAATCACATTTTGACCATACTTCTTATTTGTTTTGTAATCATTCAAGATGATTGACATCTTTCCCTTTTCCATTAGAAGATAATTAGTCTTCTCTTGAATATCATCATGCGTCTTCTTCAAGATTGTCTTATTCACAAGAACCATTCCCGCCATATCGTTACGAGTCGGGAGACGAATAAGCATCTCATAAATAGTGTATACCGTCAGCAACTCTCGGTCCGAATTTGTGAGTTTCTCTGAACCAAGACTCTTAAGCTTTCGCTTCTTAATCTGCATTTTGAGAGCATTAATCATTGTCTCAATTTCACTCTTATCAGCAAAATTATTCTTCTGTTTCTCTGAAACAACTCCGGATTGTTGTTCCTTCACATATCGCTCATTCAATTCATTTCGCATCTTTGTATAAGTTTCAATTAGAGTATCTTTACTCTTGTCATGATTAAGTGCCATCAGTAGCACAGTAATCGCATTGTAAACATTTCGCTGACTCGTATAATGAAGGTCTGAAAGTTTACTCTTTACATCTTCGGGATTATCTAGAAAACCCCAATCATCAGTTTCAAACTTCTTCTGAATCTTATTCAGTTGAGAGATATATTGTTTGAGTGTTGACTCTTTAGCATCCGGACGAGCATTCTTCAGAAGTTCCATTGTATTCATTCTATACATATACATAGATAATAATTCTATAAGTATTTTTTCATTTAATCTAAATATTATGTGCGTAGCACACATTCACTTTTAGATTGTATTTAATATTTCTTCTTCGGGGACGCTTTGCGCTTCTTTTTCTTTTTGGTGGGTGTTTTTGTCGCACCCATCATATCAAATATCTTCTCGGGTTTTATTTTTGGGGGTTCTATCCCTTTACTTACATCAAATTGTAAAGGGGCATTGTATGAATGTTTATTCGCTGGGAGTTGTTTAATCTTTTTGACCATTTATATATACTGACTTTTTTATTAAAAAATAACACTTAATAATAAAATATTGTAAAGAGTATAAAAGATGAGTTTAGTCGTATGCGCAAATCAAGAACAAGATGGTTCAACTATTCGTAATGACCAGTCAATTTATTCGGCATTTAGTTTCCGAAACACGCTTTCTTCGACATACAAAATCCCGAAGAATGCACAAGTGGCACTTCAGTCGTGTAAGGTAAATGTCGATGGAAGAGTTGTTTTCTCAAAAAACAATAATCGGTTTTATCAGTATCTCGGAACAAAACTTGATAGAGATGGAGTAACTTCTCCACAACTTTCAGATACAACTTCCGCTCCAGTTATCACGACCATGCTCGGTCCGACCGATGCTCCCGGGGAAGTGGAAGAGTTAAGTGTTAATGACTTTGCGAATAAACTTCAAGAAAGAATGCGTGGAACAACTTATCATCCAAACTTCAAGGAAAAGACTGAAGTTGAAGTTTTGAGAAATGCTTCTTCTCTAGATTTTCTCGGTTATAAAACGAGCTTTGATGCGAACGGTTCCACCGCAAATGTTTCCGCTATTCCCGCTGATGATACTTTTGAAAACTTCTTTAATAGTGCTTATGATTCAACAAGTATGTTTGATTACACGGGGGGTGTTTTCACGAGAAGTGGTTCCGCTGCCGATGGAACTGCGGGTGCCAAATTACCGTGTGTTGCTATTTGCCCCAGTAAACCCCTTTCATTATCGGGTGGTTCATTCACCGTGAATATCTCGGGTGCTACTGGAAGAGCGAATGGTTCGGGTGTTCCGTGGATTGTCGGACTCTCCCGCTATTGTAATACAACAACACCGTCGGGATATTATGCTCCACCTTATGCCCAAGATAGACATCAGAAGTTTCAATCCACACAACCCAATAAGAATACCGCTTTCTGTGATTTTATGATAACTCGTGGGAAAGATAGTAAGCTCAGAGTCGCTCATGCGACTATGAATGATCAAGGGGAGATTACAATGACCGGGATAAAATATCAGAATGCGAGTAGTGATTTCACTGATATATTAAATCTTGCGGGAAAGAATTACACCGATGTGAGATTTACAATTCAGAATGAAATCGTGAAAGCGGAGATATATGATGGTGGGAAAGGTCTCTGGGCGACTATCTTAGAATATGACCCAACGGCGACCGATGTGCTAAACTTTAAACCCGTGAATCAATCTTGCTGGTGTATGCATCCAGTTCTCGGAGTTTTCTCCAGTAGTGCGGGTCGTGCGTGTTCTCTTGAGATTACAGAGTTCGATGCTCCCCCACTCACGAAATATAATCCAAAGATTCGCGAAGGTGGTGGATGGTTTGAGACTCTCAATCTCCAAGGTGTTTCTCATAAGGAGTGTGCTGAACTGGAAGACCGATTGATTATAAGGGGGGGACAAGGGGCAGTCAGTTCGTATACTTACAAGGCACTGAATGCTTCTTCTTTTGCTCCAGAATATGACCCAGTTCTTATTCTCGATCCGTCCAATGTTTATCGTGGAACTCCGGGTGCGAATGGCAGACAGCTTCTCGGATACAATAATGCGATTGTTGATACTCCAGTTTCCGCCAGTGCTTCTCTCAAAATATTTGAGAGTGACTTCGCTCCAACTCTCACATCTTCAATGGCTATGTTTGTGAGACTGAATAACTTCGGACAGAAATGCGTCAATTCTCTCACTGGAAATAATAGTAAGATATTGGCTCACTTACCCCGATTTGATAACACCCAGACAACGGGGAGATTGTATTTTGAACCGCAGAACTTTGTATGGTTAGATTTGGACAATCCCGCAGAGATGAATATTAATGAGTTTGATATTTCATTCTGTTATGTGAACGAACAATACGCCACGGTATTAACGGGTCAGAGTATCGTGTGCTTATACTTTCGCGAAAAGCCCATGTAAATATTTTCATATAATCTTTTAGATTATTTATATATTTTTTGTATCCATTTTTTAAGACTTTTTAAAGTATTTTTTATTATTTATAAATAAAATATCTATATTATTTATAAATATGTCAACAAAACAACCCCCAAGAGTTCAATTTGATTTTGTAGTGGATGAAGAACCCCAAGTGGATACCGAATTCGGTGACGGTGACGGAGATGACGGTGCGCCGTCTATTGATATTAGCGTAGAAGAATCACACGACTCTGAGTTAGATTTACCATCTATTGAAAAGGAAGAAATTGTAGAGAATACTATCTTTGATATTCCCAAGGAATCTGTGAAAACTGTACAAAATGAAATCCCATTTATTGCACCACCCGCGAGGCAAGGAAAGAGAAAGGGTATTAATAAGAATGGGAAACCAAGGAAACCCATGAGTGAAGAGCATAAGAAGAAGTTAGCATTAGCACGTGAGAAAGCTCGAGTGGCGAAGCAAGTGAAGATGAAGGAGAGACAAGAAAATCGTGAACTGGAGAAACAAGAAAAGGAACTCTTAAAGAAACAGAAGGTTAATAGAGTTAAAAAATTAAAGGAAGAAGTTGATGTGAGCGAAGGAAACCCACCGCCACAGCGACCCGCGCCGACACCGCCACAGAAGTCATTAACAAGAGAAGATATTCAACAAGCACAGATGGACGCAATCATGGCTTATGAGAATGTAAGAAAAGCAAGGAAAGAAGAGAAAAAGAAAGCACAACTCTTAGAAGCTCAGAAAATGGAAATGAGACGAAAAATCGCACAAGCACAACCCCAATCTTATTCTTATGGTGCGAAGGATACAAACGGTAGACTGGTTAATAGATATGATAATTGTTATTAATTATTCATTATATTTTTCATTTAATCTTTATTATTTTTTCAATGGATTTGGAAATTATGTGTGTAGCACACATCCACTTTTAGATTGTAATAAAAAAAACAAATTATAGAGCAAGGAAGTATTTCTTGATGTGTGTTAAACACATAATGACTTTTAAGATATTTAAGATATTATTTTCTATAATGGTATATATGAAAGAAACACTTATATTTGGGAATGGTAGAAGTTTGAAGGGATATGATTTTAAGAGTATTGATAGAGAGAAATATTTTTGGGTTGGAGCAACATTAGCATTTAGACATTGGAATAGTATAGATTCTCATCCAGATGTTTATGTGAATGTTGATAAAGTGGTTTGTAAGAATCCCGAAGTTATACAATATGTAAAGGATAAAAAGTGTTCTCTCTATATTCTCAGTAACTCTATCAAAGAATCATATGAGTGCAATCATAGAACAGATATTCATTTTATTGAAGAACTCATGGCACAAGGGACGGCGTTTTTTAAGTTTATGAATAATTATTGTTCCGGATCTTCAGCTGTTATTACAGCACTCAGTTTTCTAAATTGTGATACATATCATCTTATGGGTTTTGATTGTGATTATATTGAGTTTCTTCCAGAGTGTGAAAAACTAGAAGATGGAACATTACGCATCACAAAAACCCCAAAACATAATCCGAATTATTTCACAGATGATTATCAACGGAAAGGAGATATTTATAATGTCCCGAATGGTAAGAGAGTTCATCTCCAATCGTGGAAAGAATTATCTTACATTATGGAGTTCTTTAATAAAATGTATGAATGTAATAAAACACTCGTTAACTATAATAATAAAGTCTCTGTCGGAGAATACATTACACAGAAACCTTTACAAGATATGCCACAAACAGCCATTAAAAACCGAGAAACTTGTACAAAAAGAATCGCATTTCTCGTGCCAACAACAAGTAATATGAGAGAATGGGAATCTATTAGTGAATCATATTTAGTGAGATTTTTATTACCCACTATTGAGAAACTGAATAATGATTTCGATGTAGAAGTTTATATCGGTTATGATGATGATGATAAATTATTCAGTAAAATAAACTTGCCCAGCGAACTATCATTGAATGGAATCACACTAAAATGGTTTCCGTTTTGTAAAGATTATAAAGGAAAACCCACACACATTTGGAATAAACTCTCAGAATATGCGATGAATGATGGTCATGAATATTTCCAAGTTTGCGGTGATGATATTGTATTTGATAACAGAATTGAATGGTTGGGAATATTCTTGAAGATGTTAAAGAAGAATAGCAATATTGGATACAGTGCGGGATATAGTAATAATACTGAAATCCCGACTCAGTTTTTAATTCATAAAAAACATATTGATATGTTTGGTTGGATATTCCCACCGCAAATTCATGCGTGGTATTGCGATAATTTTATGTATGAATTATATGGTAAGAAATACGGAAATTGGATAAAGGAATATCGTCATTTGAATGTTGGCGGACAACCGAGATACAATCCAAAAAATGATAAAGCATTATGTAATATGTTAGTGAAAAGACATAAGACAAAATTAAATAGAATTATTTATAAGTAAATAAATATATTCATATATATATAATGATTGGTGAAATTTGTAAGAGTCCACATCTTGAAAGATTAGTTCAATTGAAAGATGATATGGAATGTAAAGTATATTTAGAAATCGGTGTATTGTATGGTGGTTCTATGATTCAATTAATGAAATCAGATAAAGAATGTCATTTTATTGGGATTGACCCATTTTCTGGATATTACGGCAGAAAATATGACCCACATAGAAAAGTAGATCTGACAGACCATCTCGATATTGTAAAAAGTAATATTGATGAAGCGAACGAACATAATCATAAGTATACACTGATAAAGGGTAAAAGTAATGACACTATAGAAGAAGTCAGAAAACTAAATCTGAAAGTTGATTATTTATTTATTGATGGAGACCATTCAAAAAAAGGAGTGATAGATGATTTTGTAAATTATAAAGATTTCGTAAATGATAGTGGGATTATAGCCTTTGATAATTATAAAGACCCATGTTGGAATGAAGTGGAACAAGGAGTAAAATACATATTAGAAAACTATGAATATAAAATGATTCATGAGTTCGGTCATTGTTGTGTTTTACAAATTAAATAGAATTATTTATAAATATGTATATATATATTATACAGAGTAAAAGATGCCAAAAGCACCGAAAGTTCTAAAAGTAAAGGACGAAGACCCGAATGAAAAGTTCGATGACATTCATCCCAACTTACCCCAAATGCCGTCATTATGTTTGGTGATTGGAAGCGTGAGAAGTGGTAAAAGTAATCTTTTAGTGAATATGTTTTGTAATCCGGAGTTTTATAAAGATAAGTTTGATATCGTGAGAATAATATCCACGACTATGCACACAGACCATAAAGGTAAAATCTTAGCAAAACATTTTGATTGTTCCGACCATTATGAAGACAGCATGATTGATGATATAAAACGTTCACAATCTGAGTATGAAGATAAATCTGAGAGACCGACTTATGCGTTAGTTATGGACGACGTTCTCACAAAAGATTTCAAGAAGACGAATCAAGTTTCATTCTTCGCAACAAGATTCAGACATTACATTGATTTCTATATTATTGCGGTTCAGAGTTTCCGTGCCGTAGCGGGTATGATTCGCAACAACGCCACCGACGTGATAATCTGTAAACAACAGAACAGCAAAGAACTCTCAAAAATAGCTGAAGAGTATGGGGATTTAGTGGGTGGAGAAGAGAACTTTTTGAAACTATATGAAGAAGCACACAAAGAGAGATATTCATTTTTATATTTGAAACTCTCGGAAAATCCAGCACAAGCATTCTTACGATTTGAGAAACAGATATATCCCCATGTGAACACGGCGACCGAAGAAGAGTTAGAAGTTTAATCCAACCATATTATATCTCTCGGTAAATCCATTTTATAACAATAATAAAAAGTGTCAAAATTACATCTATTCTTTAAGTCATTATCTTTTTTCAAAAACTGTATTCTTTTTCTTGGAATAATGATTTGTATATCATTCTTAAAGTTTTCTCTGAAATATTTAGTATTTATCTTACTACTTGGGAGTATTAAGATAAATGGTTTATCCAATTCTTTTAATCTTAAGATTATATCTTTACTACTTGAGAATGGTGGATTACTTACAATGATGTCCCCTTCATCGCTTTCAAAAAAATCAATCTCTTTATGAATCACATTAAATCCAAGATTTTCTAGATGTTTCCCACTTTCTCCATCTCCGTAAAACGCTTCCCAAATTACTTTATCTTTTGGAATATATTCTTGAATGTTCTTCCAAGCATAATCGGGTGTCATATAATCATCATCTACTTTAAATGTTTCAGAATGAAAAGCACTCATTATATGTAAATAATAAATGATATTTTTTTATATTGAAATAAAATATAATCATAATTATAAAAATGGATTTGTATGGTTCAAGTGATGCGGCAATTCAGATGGGGAATGCGAGAAGACAGCAAGTGAGAGACATGAATGATAGAATCGCTCAACATAACAAGGACGTTTCAGATAAGATTGCGGGATTGAAAGACCAAGAAGCAACAACATCAACGGTGAAAGATATTGAAGCAACTGGGAAAGCATTATGGACGGGGTCTGGAATGCCGGGTAAGGTAAAAGCATATCAAGATTATCGTGCGGCAAAACTTGCGGGAACTGCGAAAGGGACGAATGTTGTTGAGAATACTGCGGCGACACAGAGTGCGGATTCTCAGAGTTTCAGACAGAAACTATTTGGAAAGCAAGAAATACCAGCACCCACAACCGCTACGGAAGAAGGTGGACTTTCCAGAGTTGCCACGAGTGCAACGAAAGAAGCGGCGACAGATGTTGGAGAATCTATTGCGAGTAAAGTGGGGGGAGCAGCGGGAACAGCATTAAAAACCGGAATAAAGGATGGAGCAGAAGAACTCGGAACAACTCTTCTCGGAAAAGCAGCCAAGGGTGCGGGAGCGCTCGGGGGTTTAGCTACGGGCGGATATGATATTTATGAAGATGTAAAAGCGGGTGGTATTGCGGGTAATAATAATTGGGAAAAAGCGGGAAATATTCTTCAGATTGGTGGTGCGGCGGCGGATATTGTTGGAACTATTTTCCCACCGGCGGCACTTCTCGGGGGTGGTTTGGATTTAGCGTCCGCAGCGACAGATGAAATCGGACAGAAATCTGAAGAAGGTGATAAACAAGCCGACCTTGATAAACAAGGAGAAGATGCCCAAGAATCTACAGTATCCGCTCCAATCCAAGCAACTATCGCAACTGGGAGAGTTCAATAACTTTTTTGATAATTTTGTATTACAGATTATTATATAAAAGAAAGTATAAAATATGTCACAGTTTTGGAAAGTAGATGATTCAGTAAGAGTTGGCGAACGCAAGATATCTATCCCGAGTGAGAATGGACTCTCATATTCCCCGGGGCAGAAAGTCCAGATTATGGTTGACCCATCCACAAAGTTCATGGATGGTCGGGAAACTTATCTTGATTTCAATGTTAAACTTAAACTCCCGAGCGGTGGAACTCCCACCCGTCTCCAGTTGGACAAATGCACGAGTTCTATTATTCGCAATATTCGTATTTACGATGGTTCTCGTGGTAATCTTCTGGAAGAGATTTCGGATTATGCCACTTATGTTTCGGTGAAGTATGATTATGATAAGGACAAGAATATTGAGAATGTTCGAGCTCTCCGTGAAGGTTGTGCCGTTCATCAACCCGCAAATCGTGGAACAATTGGAACAAGCAAAACTGGAATGGCAAACACTCTCACCAATCCATTTTTCAAAAAGACTTCGGGCGATCAGACTTCTACATTTACGGATGATGATTTCTTGAAAGCAAAGGTGTGTATTCCACTTCACACCGGTATTTTCGCAGATTCCAGTACTATTTTCCCGGTTATGATGACTTCGGGATTATACATTGAGATTGACCTTAATGACGCTGAACTTGTTGTGAAGCAGTTGGACTCTGTTCTGCGTGATAGTCGCACCGCACTCAATCCCCTTTTTCACTCTGTAAACGGTTCATCCGCCCCGAATGATTTCGCAAATGGAGCAACTACATCCACCTTTTATGTTAGCACGGAGAACAGTCTCACGGGAACCGACCGCGTTTCAAAGTTTCCATTTGTTGTTGGTGAGACTTTCCGTTTCTGCCATTTCCAGAATAATGGCTCCGCCCCAGCACTGGATGTTGTCGCAAAAATATCTCAGATTAATCTCTCGGCGGCGGCGAACGCAAGTGCCAACGGTGGTCTTATTGAGATAAAGACGACTGCGGCAATCACGAATAACGGAGACGCTATTGAGAAGAGTAAGTATGTTATGTTTTCCACTGCGGTCGCAGATGCCGCCAGTTATGATGCGAGTTACGAAGTGAGTGATGTGAATCTCATAGTTTCTCAAGTGGAATTAGACCCCGCTTATGAAAGGGGTATGGTTCAGAAAGTCCGAGAAGGTAAAGCGATTGAGTTTGATATTGCGAGTCTCACGAATTACAAGCACAGTATTCTCGCTTCTGATAGACAGACTACTTTCCAGATTTTTGCTCAGAACTCCAGAGCAAAGTCTCTCTTAGTTGTTCCCCAAGATTCTACGGTTTACACTTCCGCTCAGTTAATCTCTGGGTCTGGAACTTATGTGATACAAGGCACCAATTTCGCAAACGCATGTGGGACTACAAAGAATCCCCAAGATTGTTGTCTCGCTTCAACTCGCTCGGGTTTAACGGGTATTTGTGACGAACTTAGCTCGGTTCAGTATCAAGTGAATGGCAAGAGAGTTCCATCGCGTGAAATTTCCACCCGAAAGATTGCGACAAAGAACTCGCTCGACGCTTTCCATATTTATGAATTGGAGAAAACTCTAGATAATGCCGGAATCGCCCCGCGCTCATTCCGCAGTTTTATGGAGAACTTCTGTTTTGGTCGTGGTTTCTCTGCGGGTGGTCAGAACGGAGTTATGGATTTGAGAGACAAAGACCTTGCAGTTATTCTCAGATATCAGACGGGAACCGCCCCGACAAAGGGAAAACTGTTCCAGTCGTATGTCTTCCATGTCCGCCGTCTCGTGATTCGCGATGGTTCGGTGGAAGTTGTGCCATAAATATCAATCAAATAATTTTTTGTTAATTTTTACTTATAGTTTTTTATATATCTATCTTTATAAAAAGATATGTCAACTTCCCGCTACATTGAGATACGCCCCGATAATATTCCCGCCGATGGAAAGATTTCTTTCAAGAATGGTTTTCCCGTTCTTTCATTCACTATTTCTGCCCAAGATGGTCTGTTAGACCCATCCACTATTCGGGTTGTTGGTGATTTCGCCGCATACAAGGATAATCTTGCGACTCCCACTCCACTCACGGATGGTGATTTTGTTTCAATGAATAACAGACTCGGTATTTATAATGTGATTGAGTCTCTCTCAATTCGTGCTGGACGCTCCAAGATGGTTTGCGAATCTATCCGTCATTATTCCAAGTTTATGAATACTTACATGGCGATGACTTCTTCTCTCCAAGATCAGATGGGTCATCTCGGTCAGACTTGCTTAATTCATCCGAATGCCACCGCTTTCCGAAAAAGTGTTGTGGAAAGTCCGGCGGGAGCGACTGTTCCCCAGACGAATTCGTTCTCGTTTCATCTCCCGTGTGGATTCGTTCAGTCGGGTCAGATGGTTAATCTGAGACCCGATGCTTTTGGTGGTGTGACTATTGAGATGCTTCTTCAGCCCGATTCCAACGTTCTGTTTAACGCTTCGGGTGTCACTACGGGAATTGGAGACGCTCATTATGAACTTTCCAATCTGAAACTCACTTGCGAAGTTTCTGATATTCCCGAAGGTCAGCTTCAGAGCGGTGAGTCCGAAGGTGTTTATCAGTATAATACGATTACTTCTCTATACACTTCCATTAATTCTACGAATGCTCAGCTTCAGTATAATCTCGGTTTGAGAAATGTTCAGTCTGCTTTTATGACTTTTGTTCCCGTTGCTGATATTAATACACTCACGGCGGATGGTCAAGTCACCGTTCAGTTGTCGGGTGATGGTTCTTCAAAGGACGTTCTCGCTCCAATCCGTCGGGTTCAGTGGTTAAAGGGTGGTCAGAAATATCCCGCTGATTTTGATTATGTCTCGAATATTGTGGATAGTGAGAACACCGCTACTTCGGTGGTTGACCCGAGTTTAATCAAGAATCTCATTGATGCAGTCAGTCCCGATTATTCCAATGACCGCATATCTATCTCACCCGTTAATTGTAATCGCAATTATGACATGGCGGAGTCGTATACTTCTGAGAGTTCTTATCTCTCTATTGCGGATGGTGGTTCGGTTTATGGTCTCGGTGTTTCTTATGGAATCGGTGGTGCGGGTGAAGATTTCTCTCTCCAGCAGTGGGGTGTTTCTATTGAGAGCGATCTCAAGAGCGATAGACCGATGGGAGTTTATCTCTTTATCAAAGCAAAGGCGGCGCTCATCTATTCCCCGCAAGGTGTTCAGCT
>Ga0115565_10001739_pt1 | contig 17633 bp, 14 predicted proteins | sample COGITO_mtgs_1105_FD_87199 | JGI IMG/M metagenome (GOLD analysis project Ga0115565, IMG submission 87199) | Pelagic marine microbial communities from North Sea - COGITO_mtgs_110530 | ecosystem: Environmental > Aquatic > Marine > Epipelagic | place: Germany:Helgoland, sampling site Kabeltonne... | reverse complement strand
TAAAAAATTAGTTTTCAGGAATGAAGATTATGAATTATTTGTTGTAAGTTGGATGCCAGGAAAAGGTTCTACAATACACGACCACTCTAAAAATGGTTGTTTATTTAAAATTTTAAGAGGTGAATTGATAGAAGAGAGATATTCTAATGAAATTAAATTAGAAAATTCTACACTTTTTAATGGAAATGATATTGGATATATAGAAAATGAAGAAGGATTACACAGAATGTTAAATAAAACAGATGAAATTGTTGTTTCATTACACCTATACTCTCCACCTAATTATAAAATAAAAAGTTATGATAAAAATGAAGATTAACCAAGAGGAGGAAAATCAAAATAACTATCAACATTTATATTACTTTCTTGATTTGTAGATATAGTTTTTTTATTATTATTTTTTGAAAACATTTTAGAAACTCTTTTTATAAAAAATGGTAAAGAATTAAATACATTTTTTTTTCTACAAAAAGGACAAATATTATCTTTTAGTTCAATTATACAACTAATACATAATTTATGATTACAAGGTGTTTCTGTGATCCATTTATCTTTTTCCAAACATATAGAACATTCCATAATATATAATTTTATATTATTTTTATATATTATATTATATGTTTAATATTGTTTTCAAAAGATTATTCAAAAATTTAAATGAAAGCGCTATAAAAAGTGTTGAATATTATGATGAAAAAAAATTAGGAGATAAAAATTTTATAGATATATTAGGTTTTATCCCAAGAGTAAGTATCCTTTTTTATATTGGAATAATATTCGCTTTTTATTTTATTTTTAAAAACATAAAACAAATAAATTCGAATATTATTTTTGGTCTAATTATTGCTTTTATACTCGTCTATTTTTTAATTATTGATAAACACGATGATACATTAGCCATTTTTAAAAATAATAATGAAAAAATAAATTTTTTAACAGATATTATGTATGAAAATAATAATTTTATAATAAATTTTATTGATAAAAACGATATTCTATTTACAGATAAAACAGTAAATAATTTCTCACTTCATCATAATCCATTACTTGTTGATTTTTTTTATGAAACAAAAGGATATTATTTAACTAATCCAAACAATTATCTTATTTCTCTCATTTATGCTAATTTCTTAGTTATTTTAAGTCAAGATATGAAAGAAGGAGTAAATAATCCTTTCCAAAATCTAAAAAATGCAGAAATGATTTACAAAGAATGTATGAATAGTTTTGAAAGTATTTTACACAGTTTAGAAAGTAATCTTGATATATTTAATAATTCTGTTGAACTTCTTCAATCAATACTATTAAGTACTCTCAACGAAATGAAAAGGATATGTAAAGAATATAATCAAGAAAACGGTTTAACCACTATTTCTATTCCTGATAATTCAATTACTGAAATCACACATATTGAACCCAATGACACTAATACAAAAAGTTATTTACCTAACTTTAATTATTTCTAATTATTTGTTTCTAAAAATTATAATAAAAATTATAATAAAAAAATTAGATTTTTTATTATAAAAAATATTTTTTTTTATTAAAGAAAAAGATAAAAAAGATTGATTTACAATTTATAATTTACAATAATTTAGTAGGCATAGCAAATGGGGTTTCTGTATTAGATGCTTCGAACCCAGTTGATTTAGGAGCGGCGTAATATGCTAATTTATCATTTGGAATATATTGTGCGTCAGTGAATTGTCTAAACATTTTTTCTGACATATTTCCTATTGGAGCACTTTGAACTGGACCTCTTGACATTACTGTCATTCTCCAATCAGATGCTGAACCTCCTTTCATTTTACTTTTTAACGTCTTTTTTTTTTGGATGCGACTTTTTTTGTAACTTTCTTTTTTGTTGTTTTTTTAACTGGCTTCTTCTTTTTTGTTGTTTTTTTAACTGGCTTCTTCTTTTTTGTTCCAAGTTTCTTTTTTTTTAAAACAACTAATTTCTTCTTTGTCATCTTTTTGACGGGCTTTTTCTTCTTTGTTGGTGTAACCTTAGACCATCTCTTTGATCCAGTTGAACCTTTAACTACTTCCCACATATTTCCATCCATACCTTTCATTCTCTTTCCGTATTTGTGCTTACTTGCAGCATCTTTTGGGCATTTTCTCTTTGGTTTCCTCTTAGAACCACCTGATAACATACCAGTGATTGATTCATCAAAAGTTGCCATAGAATTATTTAATTCAGCAAATTTATTTACCATACTATCAACAGATGATTGTAATCCTGCAACAGCACTTTTGGCTGGATTATCTGTAAATGTTTCTGTATCAACACCTCCTTTCATCTTTTTTTTTCTTCTCTTTTTCTTACCACCTACTTGTTCTTGATCCATAGAACCTGCTGGTGTTCCTGCTAATTTGTTGTAATTAATTTCAACTGCTTGTGGATCATATACTTCACTACCACCAGTTTGTTGCATACTTAATGGAGCAGATGCGTTAGATACATTAAATGGTGCTAAGTTTCCTACACCAGCGCCTAATGGTTCTGATCTACCATATGCTGTTTGAACTCCCATTCCACTATGATTACCGTAATTCATACTGTCAACATTAGCATCGTAAAATCTTGCTGGCATTCCTGTTGCTCCCATACTCTCAACTCCTCCCATTTGGCGATGATGATGTTTTTTACCTTTCTTTCCAGTAGTTTTTCTCATATTTCTTCTTTTATGTTTCATTACTTTTTTCATTTTTTCTTTATTATTTTCTTTATTTTCGTGGTGTGCACTCTTGTTATGCATTCTCTTCATGTGTTCTACTTTTCCTCTTCTATTATGTTTTTTTTTATTCTTTGGCTTAGCACCACCTGTTGTAGCCCAAGCAACTCCTAAATTCTTATCCATCATTTGTGCGCCTGTTACGTCACCCATCATTTCTGTTGGATACATATCGTTTGCACTATCCATACTATTTCCTACTGGGATCATAACTTGACTTCCCATAACGTCTTCATATTGACCCATACCACCTCCTTGTTTTTTTAGCTTTTTCTTGCCACCGCTTCCGTAATATTGAACGTAATCGGTGGATGCTTTGCAAGTGCCACATCCACTTTGGAAATCTACCCAATTATTACTCATTATAATATATATAAACATATTTTTTACATTACGTTGAATATTAAAAAAATAAAAAAATGATTTTTTTTTATTAATATAATAAAAAGATTGAATTTATTGTAAAATGTTAAAAAATAATTTTAAAAACATCTTCAATAAGATTTTCTTCATTTTGAAAATTAAACGTAATAACGTTTTGACTAATTATATTATTGTTAAAACAAAATATTATGAAAATTTGAAATCACTAAATAATAATTTTATTAAAGTTATGACATATTCAACATTTACGAAACATATTGACATTAAAAATGTTATTATGAAAAAATATTTCTTATCACCTGACGTCAAATGTTTATATGGTAAAAATGTTTATATTATGTTACACAATTTTACTTTATTATTCGATCAATATGATAAAAATATCAAAAATCTATACAATATTATTAGAAGGAGTAATAATCAATTTTATTTAGTTCTATTTCATCAATTGTTAAATGGCACACATCTATTTGAAACTGTCAATAATGATAATGAAATGAACGAATATATCAAAAATAATAACTTAACAACAAAAATACAAAATAAAACTTTAAAAAAGGAATTAATAGAACTATATAACTGTTACTATTGATTTGTAACGAGTATTTTCTTTTATAAATTTATATTCTATTAAAATATGGATAAATTACTTAATTCTCAAAGAAAATTCTATTATAAAAAATAATTATAATTACAACACAATTTTCATAAATACGCGCGATAAAAACGGAAATGCTATTAAATTCTTCTATGACTATATCCTCAAACAAATTAATAACAGAAAAATTAATTTAATAATAGCAGGTGAAGACTGGACGTTCCCTAGAAGTATTGATAAAAGAATGTCAAGAACAACTCCACTTAAAATGAATATATTCCAAGAAATAGCACATCACACAAATATCAACAAAATTTTTGTTGAAAATTTAGATATGAACCTTAATCCCTCTAAAATTGTACCTATACCATTAGGTATAAACCCAGCAGAAGGACCTATTAATTTTAATTATTTCAATAAACATTTCTCCAAAAATAAAATTTTAAAAGTTACTAACCTAAATAGAGATAGAAATGGTCGGGGTCAATGGGCTGAAAGAGGAATTGTTAGGAAACTATGTAACACAAATTGGTCTGGTACATTTGTTAAAGTAAATGAAAATTTCAATCAAAATAAATATTTGAAAATTCTATCTAAATACGCATTCACTTTATGTATCCACGGTGGAGGATTAGACCCTTGTCCTAAACTTTTTGAAGCGATTATATGTGGCGTAATTCCTATTATAAAAGAATGTAAGCCTTTAACTGATGTTTTTCTTGATTTACCAGTTGTTATAGTAAAGAAATGGACACCAGGATTAATTAATCATAAGAATTTAAAGAAATGGCACGATAAATACAAAAAGTTTCATTTAAATGATAAACTAAGATTTGAAACACTCAATAAACTAAGTTTAGATTATTGGGTTGAAAAAATAAAAAAGATTTAATAAAATTAACATAATTACTTAATCTTATCTAATGGAACTGCTAAACTTTTCTTAATTGGAACATAATTATTTACTAACTGTTTTTGTGTTCTTGTATTGACCCCCTTATTATCTACTATATTATTAATTGGACCACCCTGTATCCTAATAAATTTCTCTGCTTCTTCATTACGTAAATCCTCATAGATGTCTCTTCTTGTATCAACAGGCTTACTATCATAAAATTTATTAATTTCACTATTTTGAAACTGTCCGTTCAGACTCATAAAATTCTGCATCCTATAATTCTGTTGTAAATTATTATCCTTAAATTTAAAATTTTGAACTGGTTGTGATACAATATTTTTTTGAAAACAATTTCTATCTTGATAAGAAGATAAGTTATTAGAAATTTGAGGATTGTAAAAATTAGCATTCTGTTTGAATTGATTATTTAATTCATTTTTATTATTTTTATAAGTTTGATATGTATTGGTTTGATATGTATTGGTTTGATATGTATTGGTTTGATATGTATTGGTTTGAAGATTTCTTGTATTTTGAAACTGCCTATCAACTGATATAAATCCAGGTTGATTTTGTTTCTTTCCATTAAAAGTATATAATTCGTGATTGTGAAAAATAGGCGTTGGCATTGTTGATGGTAATGCCCTTGGAAAATTATAATTCTCTCTATTATTTTTTTGTTGAACTCTCGATTGAATAGGTCTATTCATATAATATACCTTGATATTTAATTTTTCCATTTTAATCTCAAAAACCTCAAAATGTCCCACATCACTTTACAATCAATCTCATTATACTTCACAATCTCTTCCATATCCACATAATCTTTAACACTATAAATCTCTAAATCTCGACACTTATTCTCAGCATAAATCGATACTAACATAGCATCCAAACCATTAATCTCACCATTCTCCCATTCTGTTTCAATCATCTTATGTTTAAACATACTCTTCGCAACATTCTTCAAACCAAATGAATAATTTCCCTTAATATTAACAGGTACTCTCCTGAAAATATCTAATAAATCAAACCAATTTAATCCATTATTTTCATCTTCACTTATCTTCTTTCCCATTATCAACGGTTCCGCCTTCGACCAATGGTATAACCTCTTTTTTGGGAAATGTGAAACAAAATCTAAGAATTTTTTAATAATTAAATTTTCGTGGTACAAACTAATTCTATCAACAATGTAATTATTAAATTTCCATTTACCATCTTCAATCCAACCAATACCAATCATATAAATAATTTGATCTCCAGAATTTCCAATTATCTCTAAATTATCACCATCTTTGTAATTTACAATATTCGCAAAATTTTCATTTATATTATTAGTTGTTTCAAAATCAACATAAAACTCCTTCACATCATCCTTTTTATCTAATTTCAATTCTTTCAAATCGTGCTTTTTTGGAACAAAATTTCCATCACAATTCTTATTAATACTAACAATCTTATCAATAATATTAGAAATCCTCTTATTCTTCTTAAACATATTACTCGAACAGAATATATCACTAATCTTGTAAATTCCTAAATCATTCAATATATTCCTATCATTCACACTTACACTCCACAACATTGTTAATTCATTCATCTTCAATGCAAGTTTCTTCTTAGCATTATGCCAAGGATAATCTTTCTTATTATTCATATTTGGAAGTAATTCTCTCTTCTTTGTTACTCCTGGTTTCCAATTAAAACCATCCTTCTTTAAATCCTTTATCCATTCAATTGATTTATCTACCCTCTCAATAAATTTTTTATTTTTCATATTAATCTTACCCAATTTATAAAATCCACCATACTTATTATCTCCCTCCTTAATCCTCCTACCCATTAAATAACATTCATCTGGTAAATATTCCTGAATTTTTCCAAGCGCTTTATTATAAATAATTGTTTGAGATTTATATGCGTCAATATTTCCAACTTTCCTTACAATTTCTTCTTTACCCAATGTCAATGAAGTAAATTTAATATCAATAACACGATAATGCCATTGAGTACTATATTTACAACCTTTAACCATTTTCTCTTCATTTAATACCTCACATTCAACCAATTTATTCAAATAATCAGATCGAACAATCAAATCAGGAATTCCATAAGTTTTATTACTAAAATTATGAAGAATACCACTCGAAATAATTGGTGTTCCCTTTTCCATTAAACTAATAGTTTCACGCAATTTATCAAGAGAACAACCCTCGTAATTATTTGCAACTTTAACTAACGATGGTCCAAAACGTGTTTCTAAATTCATCAAAATAGCATTCTCAAATTCAACACCCTTTCCCATAATATATTCATCAAAGTTATATTTCTTATCTTTCACATTATCTTGCTTGATATTATTTAATACAGCATATTTATTATACCAATCTAATAATGGGTCATTAAGAATATAATTCTTAGTCTCAGTAGCACTTACCCATTCACTCCAATTATAATCAATATACTCTCTTGAACGACTAAGTCGTGTTCTCATTGAAATTAAATTTAAGTTTGAACTATCTTCTGAATTTGAACGTTTCCTCCTTTCCATGGGCAATCCTACTTTTCGATAATGAATAATATCCTTATAAAATTGAATTAAAATAGGTAAATTCTTATGAAACCATTTAGTATCCCTTTCAATAGTTTTTTGATTAATTTTAACCAATTTCCAATAAAATGTCTTTCCATTTTTATCTTTATTTTTCCCAGAAAATTTACCTCTCTTCTTATCATTCAACATTTCTTTCTTTGATTTATATTGAAGGAATTGGCATTGAAATAATTCACAAGAATTCAAATTTAAAACTTCTAATTGAATTTGGATCTTAATCCAGTAATTAAATGGTTCATGATTTCTTAATTTTCTATTTACAGTGCTCCTAACATCAACCAATTTATTATCTTCTGTAACCGCCAATGAATTCGCACCTAACCAATTAATCTTATCGTGATTTACATAACCAACTTTATTTAACTTCTTATTAGTTATATCTCCATATAAATTCAAAGCAACATCAACATATCTATTATAAAAAATATTATAACTGTCATTCTTTAAACTTGGATTGGAACACTTGTTTTGTAACAAATTATACTTTCTTAAATTTGGATTGGATTCTAAAATAGACGGAACATCGGTTGCCGTAATCATATTATATCTTACTTTCATCCACTTCTCTGAATTTGGAAAAACTTTTAGCATTTTCATAATTTTATTAATAAACATTAAATATTTAAATATCAATAAAATTATTATTAAAGATTATATTTCATTTTTTTATTTTTTATTATTATTTCCTTCTTCATCATCTTCATCCAAATCTATTTTACTACTTTTTAATTTTTCTAAATAAATTAAGAAATCTTCTGGTAAATTTTTATTATCAAAAATAAAATTAAATCCATGTTTATCTTTATTTATAACAGAATTGTATTTCTTTCTTTTTCTCAAATCAATATTACCTCTTAATACTAATACTGTTTCATTAACTTTCTTACTCAATGGTTTAATATAGAAATGATTTACGTTCTTACTCTTTCTATTCAATAATAATACAATATTTAACTTATAAATCTCAGCCAATAAGAATATATCAAATACATTTCCTGTATAACTTCTATCTTTAATATCTTTAAAAATATTTTCTATAATATCAGTCTTACTATATATACCTTCATTTAATTGATTGTAAATATTTAATTTAATATGTTCTAAATTATCTTTCTTTGTTATTTTTCTATTAATTAATTTTAAAATATTATTATATTCATTTAATTTTTTGTAATCTAATTCTTTTAGTTTTTCAACAAGATTATCTCTTATTTTATTTGTTGCCTCAACAGATATTGTATCATCTTTTTTATTTCTAAAAAATAAAATATTTCTTATTACATCAAATATAGATTTCTCAGGTGGATCATACACTTCAAAACCATCTAAATAATATTCCCATATAGTTGGTAATTGTTTCAAATAAATCTCAATTTCATTATCTTCTTTGAATTTAGCAAATTTCTCTTTTTCAACGTTGAAATCCTCACTCTCTATCTCATCATATAATTTTTTATCACTAACAAAAATAGATTTCTTATCAGCAAAATATTGTTCTACTTCTTCATTTAATTTCTTTGGATTTAAAATGGAAAAATCTAATAATTCACTTGAAACCTTTATATTATCTTTATCTATTATATTATCTATTAAATTATCTAATATATCTATTCTCTTCTGTTCGTATCTTAATAAATCTTCAATTAACATAGAAATATAAGTTTCTTTATTCAATTTTCCGGTTATTAAATTATTCTTTCCAACTAATAACATACATTTACTCCCAACTTTTTTACAATGAAATTTGTCAAAACAATCTTTCGATTTATAACAAGGTGTTCTTTTATTTGGTCTTACATAATCTAAAATATTAAATGAAATATTCTCAAATAAAACTATTCTCTTTACTAATTTATTTAAAATATTTTTTAATTTTTCTCTCTTTTTACTTAAACTATCTTTTGAAGAAATTAATTCATTTATCTCATCTTTAACCTTTTTATTATTACTCTCATTCAAATAATTAGAAATCTCAAATACAATTCTATTGAAATTTTCATCTTCATAAACCTTTTTCATAATATACTCCTTTCTCTCATCATATAACTCAACCTCATCATGTATTGCTCTATTTATATTTGAATAAAATGATATATCAATTGTCTTTAAACTATCATTCACTAATGGTGATTGCTCAACTTGAACTTTTCTTGCTGTCTCTGTTATAATACCTATAATTTTCTTTCTGTGTAAATCTAAAATCTTATATATAGGTTTTGTATTGAAATTATTCTTTTTCAAATAATTTAAACCTTCTAATGTATCCTTATAATTTAAATATTTTATCTTATCTGAGTCTGATGCTTCATATTCAATTTCTGTATCTAATCTTGAAGGTCTAATAGGTAAATATAAACCATTCTTTAAAAATATTCCCGGAACTTTAAAATTAAAATCTAATACTTGGAAATCTAATTCATAACCCTTTTTCAAACCTTTTAATCTATCCAAAGTTTTATCCAAAGGTGCTGTTCTAAAACTTAAATTATCTAATAATTTTATTCCTTCTTTCGCTTCTGTATCTTCTAAAATCTTTGCAATATCAATATCATAATAATGCTTACAATTCTCTTTTATATTCTCTATTATTTCTGTTATTCTTGAAAAATTATCTTTATGGAAAATCCAAGTATAATCTTTCTTTGATAATTTTCCATTAGCCAAAAATATTGGTTCATAATATAATCCATTTGTATATAACATAATAGTTGGTCTATTTACATCATAATATTGATCTACATCTTCATAATAAGGACATATTGTACTTCTCTTTCTAAAAATAATAATATTACAACCTGTTTCTAATATAATTTTTGGTCTTTGTAATAAATCCCATAAGTATTCATATGAAATTGTATGTGTTGAACCTAAAATATATTGTTTATAATTTTCAAATGCGGATTGATTAGTTTTTGGATTATGAAACTTCTGTGCCAACATACCATTATTTAATGACTTAAATAATTTTTCTGTAAATGCAGGAGTATTAACTAATGCTTTTTTAAATTTACTCATATTAACTGGCTTCACTGGATAAAACAAATCAGCAAAACAATATAAAAAGGATTGGTCTGAATTCTGTTTAATACCTTTTCTTATAAAACATCTTTTATCCTCAATGTAACCACCTTGACATTTATAACCTAAAATATCTAAAAGACTTTCTGGTAATACGCCATATCTATTCATTCTCAAAGGCATTGTTGTTGAACTTAATAAATAAATATTATCATCTAAATCATCTTTCTCTTCTACATTCTCTCCTAAACATATTTTGTAATTATCATATTTTGCAGATGAAGGCAAACTTTGATCTTTCTTATAGCAACATACTTGACAAGTTCCATCTGGATGTGATGTTTTACTTTTATCAATAAAACCTACATAATTATAATATTCATCTTTATCTTTTTTCAAATTAAAAGGTTTCTTTACATATAAATTATGATCACCATAAGGACATTCGGCAACTATACAAGCACCATTCACACCTTGTTTTATTTGAATATTTGGAATAGAACTCCTTGATACAGGTTTTTGATGATAAGGACACCAAGCATCGGGACATATATAAAATAAGTCTCTTTCACTTGAAGGGAAATGTATGACATTTTTAAAAGCGGTTTGATCTATATCTTTACGTTCCCTTGGATCATAATCTAATATAACAGGTTGTTTAAAACCTGATTGACAACTTCTTGAATATTGTGAATCATCTGTTTTCTTATTACTTTTTTTCAATTTATAATAATATAATTCAGGATTGTATTTTTGTAATCTTCTCAAAAAATATTTATTATCATTACATAAATCACCACAAGTTTCATGTTCATAATCAGGTCCTTTCTCATCATCCTTACATACCACCTCTAATCTTAATTGCGACTCCATCTGTGTTTCATTAAACTCTAATTCCTCTTTTATATTCTCTGGCTTTTTATTTTCTAAAACGGACTCTTTATTTAATTCATCCTCTATATACTCCTTAGTTTCTTCATCTTCATTACCAAAATTATAATTATTAACTCCCCCAAAATCATCATAGTTATAATTATTCACATTCACATTTTTATCAAAATCCCCTAAACCTAATTCTCTATCATCTAAATCATCTTCAATATCTTTTAATGAAACATTTTTTCCAGCAAAATCCTCTATTTTAAAACCTCTTTTATATTTATCTTGATTTAAAAATATATAAATTATCCTTCCACAAAAGTTATAAATTCTTTTTAAAAGTTTTACATCTTTAATACCACTTATCGCAAATTTATTTTCATAAATATCTAAACTTGCACCTGTATTATATTTTTCATTTTCTTTCTTTTTTACTAATCCGTATTCTATTTTCCATTTTTTTAATAACTTATCTGATTCCTTATCTGTTTTATCACAACTTTCTGAAATTTCCTTTAATATCTCTATGTCATCCATACCCTCTTTCTTTTTCTCATCTATAAAATACATAATATCAGACATATTAACATAATTTGAAACTCTCTTGTATTTTAAATTTATACTATTTATTACTACATTCTTGTCTCTCTTATAATTAACCATAAAATTGAAATTCTCTAAAAATTTGGCTAATTCTTTCAAATTAACCTTTTTATTAAAATTGAAAAATGTTGTACTATTAAAATAATCTATATTTGTAAATTTATCTAATTTTACCATTGAATTCGCATAAATTAATTTTGGTGCTATAAAATTGAATTTAAATTTTCTTGTTAATTTTACATTTTTGTTAATATTATCTAATACTTCTTTTATATCATCACATAAATATTGAATATCTTTAAATGAAGAATCGTAATTCTCCCTGAAACTTATTTGGGCTGTAACATTACCTTTATCCCATAAAATTAATGTGTAAAATATTGGAATGTTATTTATTTTTTTATAAAATCTTTTTATTTGAACGCTTGTTGTAGATTGTTTCAAAACAAAATTTCTTCCTTTCTTTTTTAAATTAACCCAACTCTTAATCATATTAATACCTATCATCTTCTTCAAATTTTTCCAAATGAAAATCTTATTAATTTTTTCTTTTTGATTTTTATATTTTACTAATGGCATCTTTGAATAATCAATTGATTTATTAGTTGATAAATAATAAAAAATTTTATATAAATCTACTTGTATGTTCTCTTCACCATAAAAATTACATATCTCTTTTTTTACAGTATTCAATTTAATTGTTGTTATTAAACAATTTTTAACACCTTCAACCGGAATTTTAATATCATCTAAAATATTAAAAACATAATTTTTATAATTTGTTCTTGCTAAAATTTTATCATATAATTCAATAGATTTTGTTATAGGTAATATATCAAATCTTGGAAAGTATTTTTTAAGGAAACCATTCTTTATTTTTCTAATAACATTAATACCTTTTGAAACCATAAAATCATAAATATCTTGTCCGTTTAACATATAAATTTTATTCTTTGCTATTTTACATTCATCTACTAAATTACCAATCAATTCATCATTATTCGAAACAACTTCTAATTTTTTCATTCTACCATCATCTTTTATAAAAGATTTATCTATTTTTACTTTTTTTTTATAAATATCTTTTGGATTAATATCTTTACCTTCATAAAATAAACCTAAAATTTTAACTTTATTATTTTCACGTTCCATCCATAAACATTGATTATTGATTGTTATAAATTTTTGATTTTCAAAATCACTCACCGATACAAAAATAATTTTTTTTATTTCACTAATTGTATCATCATTTCTTATTCTTCTATATATAATCTCAATTTCTTCATCTATTTTTAATTTTGTTGTATATGGATATATTACTCTATATAAGTCTTCTATACCTGAATTTTTTAATTTTATAATCTCTTGTTTTAACAAATTCTCCCCCCTTTTAACCTTTTTTAATATTTTCTTTATACCACTATCTTTAATATTACCTACAAAAATATAAATCTTCTTCTTTTTTTCTAATAAAGATGTGTAAATAACTCTATAAATTGGTGAGTTTATTTTTATATCACAACTCATATATTATAGGCTTATCTTTTTTTTCAAGAAATTAATCAAAAATTTATTTTTCATTAATTTTTCATTATTTTTTTAAGAATATATTTAATACAATGGACTATCACTTACTGTTATTCCACAATACGCCTTAGGATTTAATGAATAATCTTCCTTTTTATACAAATTCATCTTAATCGCTGTTTCTAATAAAAATTTAAAATTCTTCCAAAATTCTTCTGTATGACCTACTGATTTTGTCATTATATGAGCTAATTCGTGAATAGAAACAAATGTTAAAGTATTTTCATCAATCAATTCATCTTTACCATCTCTTGACCTCATACATAAAACAATCTTTTCACCCTTATTAACAGAATATGAAGTATATTTACTATTTTTACCTGTTTCACTGAAATTATTTGGATTAAATTTTCTATTCATCCTTTTAATTGCTTCACTTTCAGGATTTTTTTCTTTACAATATTCACAAATTTTAGTTAATTTATCTCTTATTGTTGCCAACATATCCGCAGCCTTTTGACTATCTGGCATTTTTCTCACTAAATATTTATTATTATCTAATTTAGATGTTAAATATTCAACTTCATTGTTCGCACTATCATAATAAATGAAAAAACTAACAATTAAAACAAAACAAACTAAGAAAATTAAAAAGTTTTCCATATATTATAATTTATATTTTATTTTCTTTTTCCTTAATTTTTTAATTACTTCCTTCCTAACATATTCTTTATCATAATATTCTGGAATATATTTTAAATAAAATGATACACTATCATGTATTCTTTTCAATTTATAATTTATAATTTTTTTCCCTTTTAAACCCTTGAAATTATTTAATTCTTCAAATGAATATTTACTCATCTCTTTAACATATTTCGACATATCTTTGTTTATCTGTCCTTTAAATTTTATACTATCTTCATTTATTTTTTTTATATTCGGTTCATATAAGTTATATATCTCTTTATATAACTCATAAAAGTTATTAATTTTTTTTTTAATATAATCATTTTTATAACATCTTTTAAACTTATAATGTATTATATTATTCTTAATAAAATTTTTACTATTATTTATTAATAACTCAAAAAATACATTATATTTAATATCTTTATCTATGTATTCATCAATATTTTTATAATTTTTTAAATTAATATTACTTAAAATATTAAGATAAAATTTATAATAAATTAATGTTTTTTTACTAACTAATGTTATATTTATATTTTTCCTATTTTTTTCATTTATCTTTAATCCAGGAAGATAATAAAATTCCTCTGAATTACTTATAAACATACAAATCTTATCAATTATTTTTTCAACATCATATCCAATTAATCCTGGAAAGTATATTCTTACAAATTTTCTCTTGTCATCTAAAAAACAATTTAATTCATTATCTCTTAATTTACTAAAATCATTCCTAAATTCTTTTATAATATTACCTTTTTCTGTATATAAGAATTTATCACACTTATTACTCATATAAATATATATATTAAATAAATTGAAATTTTTTAATTTTAAAAATTTATTTTTTTTTACAAATTTACAAAAATTCAATAATTATATTTATAATATTATAAAATGCCTAACAAAAAATGCAATCCTGTCTGCGCTCCATTCGTTATTTATGTAATTCTATCCGTTATTTCATTACTTGGTACTATCTTTAATAATTCATCAACAGGTGCTTCAAAAGTATTCACTCTTGGAATTAGTGTTTTTGGTATGACTTTATTTGGTGCTTTATATTATTGGTTATGTAGTATATGCAAGAAAACCACCGCTTGGGTAATCTTATTATTACCTGTTATAATATATACTTTAATTTTTATTGTTATGATTGGTGTTTTAGCATCTTCTGTTGTAAAAAATGAAGTTGATAAGAAAACAAACTAATTCTTTGAAATAATATCAAATATTTTATAAAAGAATTTTATTAAAATAATAAAATTTTCAATTAAATTATCTGTTAAACTCTCTTCGAATTTTTCATTATCATAAATAAAATTATAATCTTTTAATATAAATTTTAAATAATCAAAGATTTTATTAATCCAAATCTTTAATTTTTCATTATTAAAATTATCCTCTTCTAATTCTTTTATAATACCTTCAACTTTAAAAATATTATAAAAATTATTCCTTTCAGTTGTGTTTAAATAATAATTTATCCTTTGTTTAATATCAATTAGTTCATTTTTTAGTTTATCGTATTTTTTTATATTAAAACTACATTTCAAAATCAAAAAATAATCTTTTTTATATTTATCTATTAATTCTTTGTTAAAATCATTTTTATTTACTACTGTAAAATCTCTTATATAATCCCTAAATTCAGGAAATAATTCCAAACTTTTACTCATTGAATATTCCATACCTTTTTTAAAATTTCCTATTAAATAATTATTCATTTGATAATTACCTTTCGATTTAATATAATAATATGTATTTTCATAACTCTTAAAATTTTTTATATGAATGTTTAATTTATTAAATTTTTTTTCATTCATAAATTCCAAATAAAGTAATAAATATTTTTCAATTAACTTTTCATAATGTGTTCTATTATAAATGTAAGTATAATAATTATTCATTATTTTATTTGTTTCATTTACTAATAGAACAACTATTCCCTTGAATTTTATTTCCAAATTTGTATCTTTTATAAATTCTTGTTCTTGGAAATTTCTAAAAATATAAATTAATAATATTGATTTTGTTAATGATTTATCTATTTTTTTATTCAAAAATATTTTTAAAATTTCAGTAAATATATTAACTGTTTTATCATCAAAAATTAATTTATTAAATTCTTCATATGAAAGCCCATTTTTATTTTTTATTATATTTAATCTCCTGAATTTTTCTACTAAAATATTAAATTTTGAAGTTGTTTCTAATATATTATTTGCTATATTCATATTACTTTCATTAACAGATACTTTACCTTCTATTGATTTTTTACCTTCCATTAATCTTTTATATAAAAAAAATAAAGAAAAAAACCATAAGTAAAATCTTTATATTTTTTTAATAAGAATATAAAGAATTATAAAAGTAAATATATATGATATTCTATTTACTTACTGGAACAATCGGTTGGACTTATTATTTAACAAAAGAGAGTGTTCTATTTTTTTATAATATATATAAAAATAGAAAAAGAGAAAAAAGATTACTTTTATTAGAAGATAAACTTGCTAAACAAAGGAAATTAATTTATGATCTACAATTTGATTTAGAAAATAAAGAAAATCCAAATTCAACACACGGATTTGAATTGATTAAGAATGATGAATAAAATATTTTATATAATATATGAAGAAGCGAAAATTATTCACAAAAAAAAGTTTAATAATTTTTATTGTTATATTTCTTTTTATTTCATTACTTGGTATATTAAATTCTAATACATATTCAAATAAAAAATTCTATAAATGTTCTAATAGATTAGGGAAAGTAACCGGAAATATTTTTTCTTATTTTAATTTTAAACATAACAACCAAGATTGGAATATTTATATGCCGTGTGGTTACAATAATGTAGAAAAAGAGTTAAGAACTATCAATGTAAATGGTGATCGTAGTAAAATTATTTTTGGGATTAATGGTTGTGATAATATAGTAAGTAAGAATGGTATTTGGAATATTTTGAAAACAAAATATAATAGAAAATTAGCATCACAGTTAATGCCTACAAGTTATATACTTTATGATCCAGATGAATTAAAACATTTAAAAGATGATTATAAAGAAGGTGATATTTATATTCTTAAAAAAAACGTTCAAAGAAAAGAAGGATTAAAATTAACCAAAGATATGAATGAAATTTTAATGGCAAGTAAAGAAAATTACAGAGTAGCACAGAAATATATGAGGAATTTATATTTAATTAATAACAGAAAGATAAATTTGAGAATTTATTTACTTGTTGTTATTAAAGGTAATAATAAAAAGTTTTATATTTCAAGAAAAGGTAAATGTATTTACACTTACAAAGAATATAATGATGATGATTTTGATTTCGAATCCAATATCACAAGTTATCACTTAGATATGAATGTTTATAAAAAAAATCCAAGAAACTTCCAAGAATTAATTGATTATATTGATGGTAGAGGAGATGATGGAAAGAAATTATTCAGGAATATTGAGAAACTGATGGTATACTCTTCAAAGGCTATGGCTGATAAAGTTTATCAAAGTGATAATCTAAAAGGTACAACTACTTTCCAAATATTCGGTGGAGATGTTATTTTTGACAAAAATTTACATCCATATCTTCTCGAATTCAATAAAGGTCCAGATATGAGTGCAAGAGATAAAATTGATGAATTTATGAAAAGTGACGTTCAATATGAT
>Ga0115565_10001734_pt1 | contig 17655 bp, 17 predicted proteins | sample COGITO_mtgs_1105_FD_87199 | JGI IMG/M metagenome (GOLD analysis project Ga0115565, IMG submission 87199) | Pelagic marine microbial communities from North Sea - COGITO_mtgs_110530 | ecosystem: Environmental > Aquatic > Marine > Epipelagic | place: Germany:Helgoland, sampling site Kabeltonne... | reverse complement strand
TATATATATGTTATATTTCTATTTAATTGATATATTTATTTTATATTGTATATATCTTTTATTTATATATATATATATATATATATATATATATATATATAAATAAATACTGAGATACTGTTTTTTTTATTAAATAAATTACACAAAAAAAAAAAGGCCAATGGGGTGGGTATATCAAGTTAGTGCCCTAAATTTGAGACAATCGTATCTCTGCCATCTATCATCGTTCTGAAGTCCCCATTCCTAAAGGGTCGATGGCTTTCAGATACAATATCTATAACCCCATGGTTTAGACTCATATGGGATTTTCTACTTATATTATAGTTGTCGCTGTTATTGGGGACTATTTTCAAATCCCCGCGAATATGATCGGAACTGTCTAATTTTTTACGGATACTTACCGTATAGTCTGGTCTTACGGACATAAAGTTTCTATAATCTGTGGGGTCCTTACCCATTGTCATCGCGCTGATGTTGGGGGTTATCATTTTCTCATTGGTTGGGACATACCTGAGAGGATCGCTATAGGTCTCATCCTGGACAGGTTTACGGTCCGATATAGAACTAGCCATGTTTGCTAGTTGCATTATGTCCAAGGGGTCTGAAAGGACTGGGCCTTTTATCTTGTCTTGCATCCTGTCGGATGTAAACCGATCTGAAGAAACGAAAGTTGGGCGGGAATATACACCCCCGTCTTCTGACATATTCCTGGGTTTATGGGGAGTAGTAGCCAGTCTACATGCGCTACCTGTTCGTGATTCCATTTTTAAAGATTCCTCCTCACTGAAATATTCCTTGAGGTCTTTACCACTGAATTTACATAATAGATATGATCCTAGAGCAGCGATAAGAATGTAGTATATTACGTTTCCTTGATGATTGGACATTTTCTTTATATAAAATGTATCCTCCTTTTAATAATAGATATATATATTATAAAAATAAAAAAAAAAAATATATATAAAAAATAGAACCTTCTTTCTCTCTCTATATATAATTTTTGAATATTTATAATAGGTTTATATTGTCTGAGGACTATCAGTTCTAAATTACAAGATGAGTGAAAATAATTCTGCCACTAACCGTGTCAATACATCAGTATTTGGTAAAAACAGTAAAACCAATAGCAAAGTGGTTACTCTGGATACTCACAAGCCCTATCAAAATAACAGGGGGAAGAGTGTAAACGACTGTATGTTCAATTGGCAGAAGAGCAACGGTATAAAAGAGGACAGATTATTTTCCAATTTAGATCGGACCAATGATAAAAAAGATGTAACAATGCTATCAGATATAAACACTCGAAGGGATAGTCCGACTCGAATCGATGGTAGGATCCATATTAAACTACTCACAACCATGGTAGATATGGTTAGTTCTGGAGAAATGCCGGAAAATACTGATATACCTTGTTTCTGGTGTAGACACTCCTTTACCACCCCCCCTATTGGTCTACCCATTCGATGGGTAAATAGTAAAAGTGATGGGGTAGAAAAAAAATGTACTACCCCATCACATAACGTAGGGGTAGATGGAAATACCATCACTGTTGTACCTGAAGAGTCTACCAGGAAAAGTATCAATACTAAAGGGTATTTCCAAGTAGACGGTATATACTGCTCATTCAATTGTGTCCTTGCAGATCTACAGAGCAGTCAATATAACTGCATGCTCAAAGATTCTTATACTCTATTACATAAAATGTTCAGGTTAAGTATGGATAGGTATCCAAGTAAAGGGGAGATTAAACCTATGCCCAGTTGGAGGCTAACTAAAAAGTATGGGGGTCCAATGTCGATAGAAGAATTGAGGGACACCGTTCAGTTGTATAATTATACAATGTCCTATAATATAGTAAAGCCGGTAGGTAGGATATTCGAAAAAATGGTTATTTAAAAAATAAAAAATAGTTATATATATATATATATATATACATAGGGTATACTATAAAATTATGTATATACTGTACACTTTAACACTCGGTCTAATCGGTTACTGCTTGGTAAAACCGGTTACAGAATTTGCGGCGATTGGGGCAGAGTATTATAGATATAAATATTCTACACAAGAAAACATAGTGTACAAAGGAAACCCCTACTACCATAGGATAGACTATAGATATAATAATAAGATGTACACGATGCTTGTACCTTCTAGGGCACTGAGATCTAATATTGTACAGGTGACAGATCATAACGACGTTGATGTCACCCCCAGGATCAGAGAGTTGTTAGGCCCCCGAGAAAATTGGCATGGTGACTTTCTGACGCCCTATCTACTAGGGTATGGAAAATTGAAGTTTGAGTTTCTACTGGGGAGTGATAAAGTATTTGTAGATAATCAGATCATTGACCTATGCGACGATATATCATCTTCAGATGGAGACGAACAAGGTGAAGAGACGGTAGGTGAAGAGACGGTAGGTGAAGAGACGGTAGGTGAAGAGACGGTAGGTGAAGAGACGGTAGGTGAAGAGACGGTAGGTGAAGAGACGGTAGGTGAACCTTCAATATTTTCATTTTTTTCAAGTTAGTATATATACACTATGCTGTGAACATAATTGTCTTATTAAATAAAGTATTATTTAATAATATTAAAATTATATACTACACGTATATAATTATAGCTAACTATTCTACCCTTATTCTTGTTGGTAACTTCTTTTGGTGACTATATTTAATAGTATATAAAGTGATAATATAAATATCATCGTCTTGATCAGTAATGTGTAAATAAAGTTAGATTGTCTGAATACACCTTCAATAATACTATCTACATTTGGGAGGTTGAAAATCAAAAACAGTACAGAAGTTATAATATAAGGGACGGCATTTTTAAGAAAAAGGTACCTCTTGGACTGTTCTATAGTCTTATTGTTGTTACCATCCACAACACTCACATCGAATATACCCTGAATAAGATTCAGGGTATCTGCATTTAGTTCTGTTTTATCTGTAGGTAGATTTATAATATTATCTTGAAATTTATTTTTTAATTCCATATCTGTTTATGTATATGATATAGTATACTTATATAGTATATTATGTATTCAAAAAAAAAAAAATCCTCCGATCTAAATGACCCCAATATATGGTATGACAGTGATCATGAACCCTCTAGAGGTGGCGGTGAAAAAGACTCCCTCTGGGGTGATGGTGACGGTGAAAAAGACTCCCTCTGGGGTGAAGATGGTGAAGATCCCCCCTTGAAAAAAGAGGAGACGGAGGATGAAGAGAAAGAGGAGGGGGGCGATGGTAAAGAATCCCCCCTGATGAAGGAGGAGAAAGAGGAGGGTGGGGGTGAAGAATACCTCCCGAGGAAGGAAGAGGAAGGGGGCGGGGGTGAAGAATACCCCCCGAGGAAGGAGGAGGAAGAGAAAGAGGATGGTGGGGGTGAAGAATACCCCCCGAGGAAGGAGGAGAAAGAGGAGGAGGGGGGTGACCCTAAGAATATTGGTATGGACCAATTAGATATTATTAATTTGCTAGAATATTTAAAAAAGTACAGGATCATTGTAGTCGAATTATATACTTACGATAACAGATACACGATGGCTAAATGTATTACTCACTTTGGTAATATATCATTTATCTCTATTCCTTCGAGATACCAAATTAATTATGCCAAAAATATTAAGGTCCCTACGGTTAAGATGAAGACGATTACCCAATTCGATATAAATGTGGTCGACACATTTACTACCCAGCCAACTATAAATATCAACAATGATAATATACAGGATCTATTAAAGTATAGGGGGTGTGTAGTGACAGATTCTAATATTAAATTAAAAAGATCGATCGTAAATATCACTGGACAGTTGGCTAGATTGAAGCCTTGTACAGAATACTTGGAATATAAGTTGTGTATTAAGTTCGAAGAATACTTTTTTGTAATAGACGAATCTAATAATCTCCAGAGTTATTCTACCTCTGACTATTCCAGTAATAGGTGTCTATACCCAATCATTACACTAAACAGTGTGATGTCCAAATTAAAAGCCTCTGACAGTATAGTCGATGTTCTACATTCAGATATTTCCAATATTTTCGATAGTCTTCTGTCTATTCTAAATCAGACGAACCGCGAACACCTTAAAAAGATGGAACAGGAGTTTAAAGATCAGGAAATTATCCGTGATATCAATATCGTATACGATAAAGGGTATTTACAGGATCTATTATCGACTAAACAGTTTTTGTCTGAAATCATTAAGAGTGAGGATTTATCCAAAAAAAACTTAAATAGGGTATCTGGTGATAGTACTAGACAGTTCAAGATATCCCAACTAAAAAAATCTACTTATACTTTATTGATAGATATATATAACAGATTTTGGAACCAGATACTCCTAATCGATGAAATCTGTTTCTGCTATATACAGAGCCTATATTTGATAAAGGAGCAGCACAAAGAGTTAAAAAATCACATCCACAGGTAACACACACACAGTTCTGAATATGGAAACTTACAGAATTATTTCCTGTAGTGTTTTTTTTGATTTTATCCCTTTTTTATATTGTGTATAATACATATAGCGTATTATACACACACACAATATAGAATGAACAATACCCCCCAACACCTTCAACACTTCTGTAATATCACCCAGGGTTCAGAGTACAGCAAAGGTACCAGTGATACAGTTACCCGATGGTCTCGTAATAGAACGCTCAGGATACAGATGGTGGGAACATATAACAGTAGAGATATCGAGACGGTTCTTACCATAATAGAAGAACTGATGGAACTAACAGGACTAAAGATCTATATAACCAAAGAGACATCCAGCAGCAACGTACTGATGTTTTTTGGGAATTCCCTGGACTACTCTAAGATGTACGATAATAATATCCTTAGAGAACCCAACGCGAAGGCCTTTTTCACATACCGTATAGGTATGGGTGGTGAAATAGTTCAGGCAAAGATTTTCATAAAGTCCAACCTCGAGGGAATAGAGAGAGACGATATCATGAAAGAGGAGTTAACTCAGATCCTAGGTTTCCCCAACGACAGTGTGAACCATCGTGAAAGTATATTCTATCAGTACAAGTACAGAGATAAAAGTCTCTACACCTGTAGGTACAGTATTCTCGACCAACAAGTTATAAAAATGCTATATACCCTGCCTATTGGTAGTAGACACCCATGTACCACCCAGAGGCACTGGCCCCTATACCTCCTTTTGACTACCCTCATGGTTGGGGTAATATTTTTTTACAAGTTTGTTTAAAGAATTATAACCTATTATAAATAACCACTCCATTATGACCATCACTTTTATAGTTTCGACAAATGAAGCCCACAGATTGAAAGTACTGATCGAGATGTTTTGTCACACCATTAAACTTGCATGTTTCGAACTAACTGATAAAGGGATCTATCTGAGGACGACGGACAGCGAGGACAGTCTTCTGATTGATCTCGTATTAAAAAGAGAGCAGTTTAAAAAATACAAATGCGTGAAACCAATGTACATCGGGGTAAATGTACTGCACCTGTACAAGATGCTAAAGTGTGTCAAGAAAAAAGACTCCATCACTATCTTCATAGACGATGAAAGACCCAACGACCTAGCCATAAAAATAGAGCAGTACGATCAGCACAACAGAACCACATCCTTTGTAAAAATACAGAATGTACAAAATATTGCACCCTGCGTACCAACGGGGTATGGACACCCTGTTATTATATCTTCTGCTAATTTCCAGAAACTCATAAAAGGGTTAAACCATATATACGAACAGGTCAGTGTAACCGCCACAACCGACTGGATAAGGTTTATGTGTGACGCTGGGGAGGTGTACTCTAGGGAAATTGAAATAGGGGAACTGACGGATTCTGACAGACTAATCCTTAAAGACGTGGATATGAGGATTAAAAACAAAGAGGTGTTACCAGATGAGTGGCACCACTACACCTTCCATACCTATCAGCTGGTGCAACTTATCAAGTTATCAGGACTGAGTTCCAATATACAGGCATATATAAACCATGACCTACCTCTACAGTTCCGCCTAAACGTAGGTAGTTTGGGTGAGATATCCACATATATCAAGTCGATCGACCAGATGGCCGACATTGATGTTGGGTCTATCGATGACGACATGGATCAGTTCAATTCTGATAGTAACGATAAGGAATAATTCCCACTTTTTAATAATATTTTAAAACAGGAAAAAAAAAACACTGCACTTGTTTAAAAATATGAACAGACCTTGTAGACTACCACAGACCCCCATTCAATCTGTCCACCTTCTGTTACACTTGATACACTGGATATAGTTCGTACACGCCTCGTCCGCCGACCTCGACTGTGTCTGGAAATGGACTGTTTTAGTACTCCCGCATGCACATTTAAACACCCCCTCCTGGACCTCTACAGGGTTCTCTTGGAACTGGTCTGACTCCAGTTCCAGTTCCCTATACTCTTTAAACGCCCTAGACTTGAACAAAGAGCTACTAGATATTTCACCAGAGTTGAAGGTGAGGTTTCTGATTTTTGGTAGTTCATTGTAGAAAAAATTTAGGTACTCCTGTCTAAAAGACGACCCCCCTTGCGATTTTGCGTGGTCATAGAAACACTCCTCAATCTGGTCTACATAGGCTGGGAAACTAGGAACACCCCCACTGTCTGGGGTGGTGTTGGTGAGGGTCATAAAAATAATCTTTCTTATAATATTTCGAGTATTTTCCATAATTGTTTATATCCTTTACCAGGTAACATAGAGAGTTGTGCACATAAATTACATCAAAAATATAATTTATGTAATTTATGTGCATAACTCTCTATGTTACATTGTACGGTAACAAAATCGACACATACACAATGCCCGTCGATACAGAACTATATGACCTGCTAGGCTTAAAGAAGGATGCTACACCAACGGATATAAAAAAGTCCTATCATAGGCTTTCGAAACAGCACCACCCCGATAAGAAGCCAGACAGGGACGATACCATGTTTAAGAAGATTAATATGGCAAATGAAATACTCACGGATCCTGACAAGAGACGGCAGTATGATGCTGTGGGTCTGGAAGGGCTAAAAAATGGGAGGGGAGGGGGGTTCGATATGCCAGATATATTCAAAGGGTTTTTCACAGGAGGGAATATGTTTAATCATTTTTTCTCTGGCGCCTCCTCCTCCACTCAAACCCAACAGAAAAGACAGATGTACTATAATATCAATGTTTCCCTTGAGGATGCTTTTAGGGGGTCTGTGAAAAAACTCAAGATTACAAGTGATATAAACTGTAATGACTGTGGCGGAACGGGGGCGAAGAATGGTGTATCTACATGCAGTGAGTGTAGGGGTAGAGGGATGATTGAAATTACCAGAAATATGGGTAATATGATCATAAAGAATACAGCCCCATGCGGTAGGTGTCAGGGGACCGGGAAATTTATACCCAGTGGAAGCGTCTGTAATGGTTGTAGAGGGGGTGGTACCATAAAATCATCAGAAATTATTGAGGTGGTGCTGCCTCCTCTCAGTAAACCAGGGGATACGATCAGTGTAGAGTCCAGACATGGGGATAGACTGTTGGTGACAATTGGTCTACTCCCTCACAATCTCTACGAAGTATCAGGTACAGATGTCATTATGGTGAAGCATATCACTCTGAAAGAATCTCTACTAGGATATAAATTCGACTTTACATACCTAGACGGTAAAACGTACCATATCAATAACAGTGAGATATACAGACCCGATAAGCCTTACAATCAGATAAACAGCCTGGGTATAGGAGGGTGTGGTATACTGAAAATACATATAAAAGTATTGTACCCCACCTATATAACAGAAGAGGACCAAACCAGGATCTTAGAGCTAAGATTCTAGAATAGGGGTGTAGTATTTGGGGGGTGGTCTTTGATATAGGTTGTGTGGCTGGGTTCTACTCTACCCTGTCTTCCGTGGAGGGGGTGGAAGATACGGTTGCTGGGCATAGAGTGATTATTGGACATAGTATGGTTAGCATTTTGACGATCTTGATACTGTTTGGTTATCGACTGTTTTAGTGTATCCCTTCTGTCTATGTTCATCCGGTTGTGGTACAATAGTCTCGTGTAGGTATTGTCTGTGTAGTCTATAGACTGCTCTGGGTTGATGTTCATATCCATGTTATGTCTCGTCATGGGGTAGTTCCCCCATCGATTGTTTAGACGTACACCATTGTCTACCCCCGGGTAGGCTGTGTCTAGACTAGAAGGGCTCATATACCTCTGGAGGCGACCGTTGATACTAGAAGCTATATCCATTTATTTGTTATTTAGTATTTTAGTTAAATACTACAATACTAAATAAAATATTATTTAGTATTAAATCATATATATTGCGTGAAAATAAATATTTATTTATAAGCACATTGGCTGTTCAGTATTTTTTTTGTCTACTGTTTACTATCTACTATCTACTATAATTGGTGATAATCACCTCTGTGAAAGTATCACTGTACGTTTTATCTGGGGAATAACGGAGATAGTGGGTATCTTTCATATAGATATTATACCCACTATACAGTTGTATGATGTAATTGGAATGGTTGTAGCTCAGTATCCATTTTGTTTTTATTTTTTTTAGGCATTCGAACAGTCTATGGTGGTCGAACGTTTTCTGGGCACTGGTTATACCGTAATGGTTTAGGAGGGGTTTTCTGTCTATATAGTAGGGGGGGTCAAGGTATATAAGGGTCTTAGGATTGTCTCTGAGACTCATGTCCTCCAGTACACTAAAACAGTCATTGACGCTTAGGTCGATATGTCCATATATGCTATCTGGACTGTTAAAGGAGTAGTCTTTCATACTTTCGATTGAATTTACCTTATTCTTTTTTGCATAGGACATCATTTTACCGCTATAGGAGTTTCGAGATAGTCCATACAGAATAGCCGCAAAGTAGAACCGGTTCTGTTCCGTTATAGTAGAGAATTTCAACTCGTCTTTATATTGTGTGAATTCTTCTTTGGACAGTACGTGATCTATCATCTCCTTTATTTGAAGATATAACCTCTTGGGATCGTCAATCATACATCTGTGGTAGTTGATGAGGGTACTTTCTATATCGTACCCTTTTAGTTTAAGATGGGGGTAATGTTCTATTATATAGTATTCAAATGCACCACTTCCAAAGAATGGGCTTACCACATTATTGATTCTATTCATGTCCAATGGTAAAAACAATTTTAATATTTTTGTGAGTCTTGACTTGGACCCAAAATACTGTAGAAAAGATTTCAGTCTCATTTTTAATGGGGGGTGAAAGTTTTTATCGGACTGGATATGTGTATATATAAGGTGAATATATATATATATAATTTTTTTTAAGGTATCGGTTTCTAGTTTAAAGGGGTGGTCTCCGTAGCATACTCCTCATATCTGGGGTTATGGCCTCCTTTACTAAAGGGTTTAGGAACCAAGGGCCATCTTTATCACCACCTGTCCTCTGTTTTAGCAGGATAGCGTAATGTTTATAATCCGCATGCCAACTACCAGTATTAGTCGGAAATTTGTATTCACCACAACCTGAACCATCTATAACCATCTGTTTCGTATAATACTTCCTCTCCTCTTTCAAGGCCCATCTCAGTATAGTAAACCATTTAGACCATTTTGTAGCGGGTTTTATAAGATGCTTTTGAACATTTTTTAAAAAATACTTAAGATATTCTTCTTGCCCCCATACTTTTCCCTCGAACTCTCTCAATTTAATAGAATCTTCCTGGATAAGGGCAAGTTCTTCCGCGGATATCATGTAATCCTTGTAAGGATCTGAGGATACAGTTTCCTTCTTTTCAATCTCATTGTCTTTTTTGGCACTCTTATGTTTACCTACTCTATTTGCGGTATTCTTAGTCTTCTTCTTATCCTCTTTCTTCTTAGTCTCCTCCTTAGTCTCCTCTTTAGTCTCCTCCTTAGTCTCCTCTTTAGTCTCCTCCTTAGTCTCCTCTTTAGTCTCCTCCTTAGTCTCCTCCTTAGTCTCCTCTTTAGTCTCCTCCTTAGTCTCCTCCTTAGTCTCCTCCTTAGTCTCCTCCTCAGCGGTGCATGTTTTCCTCCTCCTTCTCCTCCTGAGTCTTTTAACCTTTCTCCTATATAATTTTTTATTAGGTACACCCACCTCCTCCTTTGTCTCTTGTACATCCTTTTCTTTTATAGGGCTGAGTTCTGTTGCAAAACTAAAGTCGACGTCTTTAAAGTACTCCATGTAGAGGTGGTTTTTTAATTCCTCATCCTTTATCGCCAAGATTGTGGCGACATCTTTGTCTATTTGTTTTCGTCTTGCACTTATTTTTGGCGGCATTTACTAATTTACCCTTAGTATAAAAGGTTGTAAGTAAATGTAATATATTGGAAACGATAAAAAAAATCAAATTTTTAGATAGAAAAACTCCTACAGAGCCACGATACGATTCCTGAGTCTTCTTATACTACATTTATCGGTAATCCCTCTACTGACGATTTCGTAGAAACATCTGTTTAGAATTTCAACGTCGTACTTACTATTGTGTGCCTGTGTATGGTCTATGGGTGTTCCGAAAAGTTTGAAATACAGTTCGCTGAGTCTGGGCCATTTCCAATTACCGTACCTGAAAGGGCGTAGTTTACAGAACTCTATAGTTTCCAGTTTCGTACATAGTTTCTGTTTTCTGCTTATACTCTCGATAACTTCTGTACGCCCGTACCTGAGTAACTCACACAAGAGTACATTTTCATCGAAATGCAGATTGTGGGCGACGATACAGTCACATTTTAAGATGTCTGGGATCAACTGTTCGAGCATATCCTCGAACAGAACACCCTTCTCAATTGCAATCTCACTGGATATCCCGTGTATGGCCGTAGTGTCTTCTGTGATTTCAAAGTCTGTGGGTTTTATAATATAGTCTTTTATCCCTTCAGGGTACTCTAGATCATTGTGGTGCTTGAGGGACCAAGATATCTGAACGATTCTCGGCCAGTTATCCGTATTGGTGTAATCCACTCTATAGTCCAGGGGTAGTCCCGTCGTTTCTACATCGAAAATAAAATAGTACACCATAGTGGTTGTTTTACTTATATGGACCACCTTTTTAAACTGAGTCTACTACGTCTTCGAACCACCATGAGAGTATATTCTAGAGGTCCATTATGGTCCATTGTGGTCCATTGTGGTCTGTTGTGGTCCATTGTGGTCTATATTCGAATTAGATTAACAGTTCCTAATATTACCATCTATATAGATAATCAGTATGTGGTGTTTGAGAAGTGGCTTACAGAGTGAGATGAATAAATTTTTGATAAAGAGATAGAATAATCGTTAAGAGAAAAAGTACAAACAAAACTATGGGGAAAAGAAAATGCTCTTGCGGTAAAAAACGACCTTATTTCGGCCTCGAAGGGGACAAAAGGCCAACCTGCTGTAGTGAGTGTAAAAGCGCTGAGATGGTCAATATAATAAGTAAAAAATGCTCTTGCGGTAAAAAATATCCTATATACGGCCTCGAAGGGGACAAAAGGCCGACTTGCTGTAGAGAATGTAAAACTGATCTTATGGAGAATATATTAAATAAAAAATGCTCGTGTGGTAAAAAACAACCTACATATGGACTTAAAACAGACAAAAGGCCGACTTGCTGTAGAGAATGCAAAACTGATCTTATGGAGGATATATTAAATAAAAAATGTAAAACAGACCATTGTGGTATAATAGCGGGCAATAGTAGGTACCGTGGCTACTGTTCGAGGTGTTTTTTCTATACGTTTCCAGACGAAAAATTGACTAGGAACTACAAGACGAAGGAAAATACCATCGTTGACCACATTAAACAGAAGTTTCCTGACTACGATTGGGTCCACGACCGTAGAGTGATGGATGGGTGTTCTTTGAAAAGACCAGATCTGTATTGTGATTTTGGGAGTCATATTGTCGTCATAGAAGTAGACGAAGATGCCCACATAGGGTACAGTTGTGAGGAAAAACGAATGCTTAAGATTATAAATGATTTTGGGGTGAGATCTACTATATTTATCCGTATAAACCCTGATAAATATACGGATGAAAAGACTGGCGAAGTTGTGAAGAGTCCATTTGGAGTGAAGCAAACTACGGGGAAGTTGGAGGTGAAAAATAAGAAGGAACTAGACATTCGTCTGAATCATTTATGCGACACGATTGAACGGTATTCCGTCGAAAAGGAGTACAAAATATTTACACTGGAAGAATTATTTTTTTGCTAGTGACTACAAAATGTAATCGCTGTAGGTATACAGGGACATCTATTTTAGAGTCAGTTCACTAACCCATAGCATATATCTCGTCTGTTTATAACTGTACATAACCACCGTCAGTGGTACAGTTTTGGGCGGGTTTTCCTGTAGAAGCCCATATTCCATATTTTCTAAATTGTATTCGTATATCGTTATATAACAGTTATCCTGTGTATATATACTACTGTTGTTTTTTATGATATTGAAGAAACTCCTCGCATAGCTATCTTTTACCCCCTCTTCCCCCCCTTCCGACTCGTAGTACTGGGGGTAATCCTCTTTATTGTTTGGTATACGATTGCCCTTCTCGTCTAACTCGTAGAACCTAAACCTTTTTGCTATATATTTCTTAGGAGTATTCTGCTCCCCATCCAGTTTCATATAGAGGATATAGTTGTCGAGTTCTGGCTGTATCCTGTCATAGACAATGATGTTTTTATTGGGTTTGATCTTATTACTGAACCATACCCTAAATATATCTTCACTTGTCATGATTGTCTCACTTGGGCGACTCCTGAATAGGTGGATATTAGAATTGAAGTACCTGTTCTCATTCGCATAGGGATAGGAGAGTATATGCCTACTGTTCTTATACACCATGGATAGGTGCATTTTCAATCTATCATAGTTGGTGGGATTGACTTTTATTTTACCGTCACTACCGATCAACCCTTCCACCTCATCCCCCCTAAGTTTGTAAACCGTAGCGTCATCCTTGTTTAGATGTTCTTGAGAAAACTGCTCAATAACACCTCTAACCGCTAGTCCTTCTTCTTTCCTTTCCTTATTTTTCTCGTATAAGTACTTAGATAGTAGTACGTAAGATTGCTGTAGGATCTTGTTGAGGATAATTTTCTCCCCATTATATTTCAACAAGGAACTCTCTTCTTTCGCAATGACTGGAAAGGAGTCGAGATGGATATCGAGTATACAATCAGTATTTTCCAGTAGGTCCTGACTCTTTTCAATATCGATTTGGGGTATATACAAGTCATTACCGCCTATAACTCCATATACGCCTATATTCTGTTTAGCATCCAGCACTCTTTTTTTAGTAGTCCCCATTTCTGTGATTATACTGCGTACGATGTCTATATCCTGTTTGAATTCGTCTAGTTCTGATAGGGGAATGTTAGGTAGGTTATAGGGTCGACGTGGTGGTAGGATATACATAAACATGGTTCTGTTATCTGTGGCTATTTCTACCCCCCTGACTTTTCCGTATATATCAATATATTGCCTTTTCAGAGCACCTCTACTTATAATCCTGTCTAGACCAGGGGTTGGTTTTATTATTTTATCTTTATAGAAGTATTCATAGTATGACCCTACATTTTTTATAAGGGTTGAATCTGTATGGCTGTTACCCTTCTCCTCTTCCTTTATAGATACTACCCCTTGAAATGTCCCCTTAGATGGTACACCTATTAATTCATAATGGTTATATATCAAGTTGTTTTTTTTTGTATTTTTAAGGTGTTCATAAATAAACACATTTTTATCGTAGAAGAATTTGTCTGCGTAGTAGTTGGACTTGACAGTAGGAGGTATTACTATTCTACTCCCTACGTCTTGGTCGTGGATGATGACATGGATATTACACTTATAGTACATCTCCAGTATACGCATGTAGCGGTGTACATCAATGAAACCATTGGTACCCAGAAAGGTGTTTCTTAGCGTATGCAGATCACTTCCTGGATTTTCCTGAGAGATCAGTTCCATGTTTAGACCTTCTAACATCGACTTTTTCAGACTAGATACGTCATCAATCACTTTCTTTTTGTTTATCGCATTTTCCATACAGTAGAGTATACTACACGAGGACACCGGCGTGGAAGTTTTGTAGTATTTACTATTATGATTGAAAAGTTTACATACAGGGTTGGGTAGTGCTCCTAGCCTGCCTTCACTCTTCAACAGTGTCTCAGGGTTTGTACATACATAATTGCTTATCACGGGCTGTTTAGAACGTTTATAAGGTTTCTTAAATAGACAGGGTAAATCGGTTATGACGTCACAGTTGTTCAGAGTATTTTTCATCTTTCCAGGATACTTATATGCACTTCCTTTGTTTGCTCCACTTGCAACGTAATAGCGGGGCTTGATTAGATCCTTTCCATCTGGTGATTCTATTACGCTTTCAGGGAATTTTAACTCATATTTGGAATATACACTTTTCTCCTCTTCCCTAGTGCTTTTTTTCTCATCTTCTCTAAGGCTCTTTTTCTCCTCTTCCGTAAGAAAGTGGTTATATATATGGTCTCTTCTCTCTTTTTCGTCATCTATGATGATAGGTTGTCTATCCCCCTGGCATAGTGCCATATAGTCTTTTACGAAGAGGTTCGGTTCTTCTTCTGCAAGGGAGACCCCTTTATCTACTGGGAGGGATTGGAAAGGGGTTGACAGCTTTTTGACATCTTCGACGCCTAGATAGCCCTCGAACACTCCTAGTACGGAGTCATACTTTTCTCTATAGACTGTTAGCAGTTTTTTGAAAAACCAGTCGTATCTGATTTTTACCTTGGATATATCCCTAACATTTAGGGATATTTTAACGTACCTATCACCTATACGGAACCCTTCTCCTTCTGGTATCTGGTGTTTGTATAGGATCTTAAAATTGGTAAAAGTAATGATATCTTCTTCACCCCCATAGTTATAAAACAGGGTTAATTTATTACCTGTTTCCTGTTTATTATCATTACGGTGTATAAAATACCGCCATCTGGGTTCTGTAAAGATAATGTGTTCTATCACTTCGGGTAGGATATAGAAAGAATTTACAAGGTTTTTTCCACCTGCTGTGTCTGTTACTGTAACCTTATAGTTACCCTTTATGTTTAGTTCGGTATAGGTTTCTTCCAGTAATGTATATTTGAAATCATCGAATGAGTCCAACACCCTCTCGACCTGATCTATAGCGATGTCTCTACCCCTCTTGTCAGAATTTAAATGGATCGGTATATTTACTCTGAACGTACCCTTATCCACTCTATGGATGGTCACCATGGTGTATTTATAGAGTTTACTTGTGGGATGGTGACCATCTTTTTTAGACACGTGGATAATATACATATGATCCATACTCTTCATCTTGGATATGTCGAGGGCTATTTTTTTATGTTTGTATTCGATATTAGAGAATATTGAATAATTGAACTCGTTAAAGCACTTGAAATAGGACTGGTATTTCGCCACTACGTATTCACCACCTACCCTAAACATATCGAATATATCGTAGAGGGAATATTCACCACCCGTCTTTATATCTATGTGAACCTCTAGTTTTGTCAGGGAAAAGCCTGACATCTTTATATCCTCTTCAGTATCTATACTGTTTATATCACGGAGGTACCTTACATGGTTGATAAACTCCCTTTTTAATTGCGTCAGTTCGGTGAGTATTTCTTTACAGTACTGTAAGAACCCCTCATTAAAACGATCGATGTCTGTAAAAATTGTTTGGAAATATTTAATCGATTCCAGTGCTAATGATTCATTATCATCTAAATCGGGGGTAGGAGTCTCATAGTGACCAGTTTTAACATAAAGCTTTTTATAAAATATATAGCCGTATATTATTTCCTTAGGTTCTAGTTTTTTATATCTATCAGTTAGTCCAGAGTATTTATCTAAGGTACCTATAATCCCAACCTCATTCTCTTCCCATTCATCCCAATCATCTCTAATACTTCTAACACTTAATCTACACTCTTCATTTATACAACGGGTAGGATCAATTACACCGATGTCTAGGTATTTAAAAGGAATTCCAAAAAGGAAGGCTATACGATCTTCTATAGTACCCACCGTATCTAAAGGATATACCTCTACTTCCTTTTTTTCTTGCTTGCTTTCTAGTATAAGCATAATGGAGATGTCAAACTAAATAAATAGTTTATAACATATAGTATATATTATAAATTATTTATTATAATTTATAATATAAGTTAAGAATAAAATGGGGTCATATATAAAGCCCAAATACATGTCTGTATCCCCCCTATATCTAGCGACGAATGATTTCTATATCCTCAACCCTGAAAAGCCAGGAGGGCAGGTCAAGCTCTGTACCCGACTGAGAGGCTTAAGTTTCGTGTATTTCTACTCAAACGACTGTGCTTACTGTGATCTCTTCAAACCTATATTCGAAGAATTACCAAAAGAAATAGGCGGATGCCATTTTGCCATGATTAATGTATCCGACTGTAAACAGATCGTGAAAGCTTCTACCAACACTACAACCCCTATCAAATATGTACCCTATCTAATCCTCTATATCAACAATACACCCTTTATGAGATATGACGGGGAAAGAGAGTTGACATCTATTAAAAAATTTATTTTCGATGTAGCAGAAAGTTTACAGTCCAACAATACCCAGTGTTCTCTGAGCAATAAAGAAGGGTGCGATCCAGCCAGTAGGACCCTAGAAGATATGAAAAAAGACTTAAGGAGTGATGGGGACAGTAAACAGGTACCATCATATACGGGTATATACAGGCCAAAGAATGATAGAGAGAATGTATGCTTCCTAACCCTTGACCAGGCGTATGGCCCCGTCAATTAGATTAACAAGAATGACCTAGTTATTCAACCTCTCTGTAGATGTCAGGTCCTTTTTGGAAAAATAAGAGTAAACTGTTTTACGCAATGAAATGTCATTACGTAAAAATAAAAAAAAAATTAGACTTCTTTGGAGTTAGGGATTACCCATCTGTGTCATCAGTCCACTCATCATCCCCATCATTTTGCTTAGGTCTAAATCACCAGACTGTATACCAGAGTTCATACTAGTGACCATATCATTAAAAATTCCAGAGGACATCATAGTAGTAATTGCTTCCATAGGGTTGCTGTTATTTTCTTCCAGCCCAAGACCTTGGATACTGTCCACCATACCGTTGATGAATTTTTCTTCTTTCCCTTCTCCATTCGTCAGATTTCTGAGAATAGATTCTGCATTATTGGTCGGATCTATAATGGAACTTATCTTTAACAGATGGTTCCAGATAGCATTCCTTATATTCGCGGAGGGGGCGTTAGTGATCAACCTAGCTACACCTAGATATATTTTACTGTTAAAAGTAATATCTCCGACTATACTGTTTACATCTTTATTCATAATAGCGGACTTATTTTTCATATAAAAATCTGTAAATAGGCTGTTATGTTTTCTTATAGAAGTCAGATGCCTGAAGTTTGTCTTCTCTAGTAGGCGGTTATACAAGCGCAGAGATTTCAGATTATCGTAGCAACCAGATAGGTCTTCAATAAAATTAATAATATTGGAAAACAGAGACAATTCTTGTTCTGTTAGTCTATATTTGGAGGTTTCTTCCAAAGGGGTTATAGTGGAGGGGGTGTCCAGAGGGGTGTCCAGAGGGGTGTCCAGAGGGGTG
>Ga0115565_10001727_pt1 | contig 17692 bp, 19 predicted proteins | sample COGITO_mtgs_1105_FD_87199 | JGI IMG/M metagenome (GOLD analysis project Ga0115565, IMG submission 87199) | Pelagic marine microbial communities from North Sea - COGITO_mtgs_110530 | ecosystem: Environmental > Aquatic > Marine > Epipelagic | place: Germany:Helgoland, sampling site Kabeltonne... | reverse complement strand
TTTTATTTTTTTTTTTTTTTTTATTTTTTTTTTTTTTTTTTTTTTTTTTTTTTTTTTTTTTTTTTTTATTTTTTTTTTTTTTTTATACGATACCTTCTTTTTTTTATAAAATTTTAATGATACGTCAAATTTTTTAATTTTTAATACACTTCTTAAATTATTTACATCGTCTTTTTCTAAATTTTTAGATAATGTATCTAATTCAATTTTTGAGTTTTTAAAAAATGTAAGCATATGTTCTTTCAATTTTTTTGAAAGGCCTATATTTATTTTTTCTTTTGGTATAGAATTTAATTGTTTAATTAAAAACTCATAAGTTATAGTCATTTTATAATAATATAAAATATTTTAATTTAATCCATAAAATCTAATTCTATATTTTTCTTCTTTCTACAACCACTACCATTAGAACCACCCTTAGATGGAATAAAAACTTCTATTTCTTTATTATCATTATCATAAAATTTAATTTTATAATTATTTTTGTTATAAAAAGCTACTCTTTTTAATTTTTGTTTAGCGAATAGGGAGAAATCATCAGCGATATCGTAAATAAGTGGTGTGAATTTGCGGTCTTTAGCTTCTTGTCTTAAAATTCGTCCTACAGCTTGTTCAATATTACTTTTAGGCGATGTTAAGAATATAGTGTCAAGTGGATATTTACAATCAAAGCCTTCACTTGCCATCATAAACGTTCCTAATATAACATCTTTAGTTTCTGTTTCCTGCAAATCCTTTTCTTTCATTCCACCTAAATAGAATCCAGAACTATATTTTCCATTATCTATTTTTGCAATTAATTCATTTAGTACTTTAAGATGTTCTCGGCGATCACTTAACATTAAGATTTTACGTCCTTCCCGAAGACACGCGGCTAAACGTTCAATAATTTTAATAGTTCTAGGAAGAAAGTCGCAAATATTATTGATCATTGTAGCCATATTAGGTTTTTTCCTAAAATTAAGAACTTCTTTACTATATTTAGAATCCGCATTTTTGTAAACAACCATTTTAACATTCACATCATCTTCGTCTCTCTTCTTAATACTGTATACAATATCTCCTAAATACCATCCAAATACTTTAGAAAGCCCATCTGCTCTTTTAGGTGTAGCAGATAATCCAAGTGTATATTTAGTACCCGTTTTAAGAAGCGCTTTAGAAAATGTTTCAGCTCCTAAGTGATGACATTCATCATAAATAACGAGTCCAAATTCTTCAAATACCTTTTCACTATAATCAATCATAGAAATACTTTGAAGCATGCCAATAACAATATCATAGCCTTCAACATGAATGACATTACTTTGTAGTCGTCCAATTTTAGCGTTGGGAATAAATTCCCTAATTCGCTCTTTCCACTGATTTAAGAGAAATTCTTTATGAACGACTACCAAAGTTTTTACTTTAAGTTTAGCAGCAATATAAAGAGCTATTACAGTTTTACCATATCCACATGGAACCGATATGATCCCACCACCCACTTCTTCAGCAGCTTTAAGATATGCATCTACAATTGGTTTTTGTTTATCTTTAAGAGATTTTGAAAATTCTATATTTATAGATTTTGGTTCATTTAATTTACTTTCAGAAGGTATTCCATATTTTTTTTGTCCGTAGAACCGAGGAATATAAAGTTTTTTTATGCTTTCGCAAAATGTAGGAAATGATTTTGCTTTTACTCCGTAATCTCCATTTATAAATGGTTTTACAGTTAATTCCTTTTTAAGTTCAACTATATCATTGTGTTCCAAATCTTCTTTTAATATAGAAATTCCTCTTTTACTTAAATTTATTTTCATTTTGTTAAAATTAAATATATATTTAATTTTATATCAATTTTTTTAAAAATAAAATCTATATATACATTATATGTCTAATAGTTTGAAGAAAATGTCTAAATTAAATAATAAATTAACGAATTCTTTTAATAGTAAAATTAATAGTGCCACCAAAAATTATAATAAAATATTTACTAAAAATGATTATGTAAATCACGGAATTTCATTATTAATTGTTGTTTTAATCTTATGCATCCAAGTTATACCAAATAATGTTTTATCATTTTTAAATAATGCTGTTGTAAGATTAGTATTAATACTATTGATTTGTGTATTATGCCTTGTTGATCCAATTAAAGCCTTATTATTTGCTATTGCATTTGTAGTAGCAGTCCAAAAATTACATAAAACGGATGAATCAAATATTGTGAATATTAATGAAATTAATGAAATTAATGAAATTAATAAATTAGAAAATGATTTTAACACTAAATCAATTAATTCAATTAATTCAAATGAAGCAGATAATAATAATGTAGAAGTTGCAAAAAATGTAGCACAATTAAATAATAAAATTAACAACGCATTAAATAATGCTCTTGACAATAACTTAAATAATGTTGTCAATGATTTACTTGAGAGCACTGGCGCAAAAGCACCCGTAAACGTTGTTAAAGAAGCTGTTAAAAACAGTGTTAACAATGTTGTTAACTCTGTTTTAAACAATAGTGTAAGTAATATTTCTAATGAACACGGTAATTTAGTGGATGTAACTGTTATCAAAGATGTTTTAAATAATTCTGTTAACGATGTTGTTAATAATACTGTTAACAATGCTATTAACAAATTAAATAAAAATCAAGATAATCAAGTAGACGTGGCATCAGTTAAAAATGCAGTTAAAAATAGTGTAAAAAATTCAATCAATAATGTTGTAAATCATGCAGTTAATGTAGCCGCAAATAATGTGGTTGTCAATAATGTAGTATCAAATAATATAGCACAATCTAATAATGTAGCTTTAGATGCAGCTAATCAGCAATCAAAAAACATAGTTGATTATGATCTTAATAGTAATACAAAAATAAATCCTGCTAATACTGTTGTTGGAGATGTAAATGTTGTTAACCATCTTGGAAATAATATTAATTCTTTAAATAATTTAGAAAGTAATAATAATGCTAGTTTATTATCTGATATTAAAGATGATGCTATTAATGTAGATAACAGGAATTGTCGGAAAAATTTAAATGCTGAAGGAGATAATGCCGGTACTCTTGTTAAAAATAAGATTTCAATGAATAATAATTTATTATTAGGAGATGTTCCAGGTTATAAACCAGTTAATCGTAATAATTTAAATGGAGAATACCGTAATAATGTATTAGCATCTAATAACAATGAATTATTAATAAAAAATCTATACTCAAATCCGGGCAATAACCGAGGTAATATGCGAAGTCCAAATTATAAGGCAACACATAATGTTCCTGGATTTAATGGTAATAACTTAGTTACAAAAAATCCGTTTCCCGGTAATAATTCACCTTACAAACCTAAATTTGTCCCAGCATCTAATAATGTAAATTCATACAATAATAGTGATAAAGGATATGGTTCAGTTAATAATGTTGGTAATCTTCTTATTGAAGGCTTTACTAACCCACCTGCCACCATTAATTCTAATAATTCTTTAGTGGTTAATGCTAATTCTAATGCTAATGCTAATGTTTTACCAAATGAACCAAATGACTTTGGAAATAATCTTATTCGAAGTGGTCCAAGCCGGAATGTTAAATTAAATGTTCCGGTTAATGATCAGAATAATCCAAATTCTATTCTTCTTGGTTCAGAAGCAGGTAATACAAATAATATTGTTAATGGTCCTAATAGAAATGTTAATGTTAAAGCTCCATATAATCCATCGAATAATGTAGCTAATACAGGAAGTCCATTATTAAATGATAATGAATGTGTATCATTATTTCCAAATCATGTAGAAGAACAATTAAGAAGTGCTCAAGAACGAGGGGTTCCTAATCCTGAAAATAAAAAAGCAGTACGAAGTGCCGAAAATATGCACTCTGCACAAGGTTATAGAGTTGGTGGTCAAGTTTCAGGCTATAATGAATCTGGAGCTAACTCCATAAACTATTTATGTGTTTAAATTATTTTATTTACTAACGTCTTTGGGCTCCTTGTTGCTGTTGCGCTCCTTGTTGCTGTTGCTGTGCTCCTTGTTGCTGCTGTGCTCCTTGTGTCCCTTGTGCCCCTTGTGCTCCTTGTGCTCCCAATGAAGTATCTGTAGTAACTGATCTATTACATGTTTCCCATTTTTCTATCCATCCTTCTAAATATTCTCTACCTATTATAATAATAAGTAGTTTTTGCGCATAAAAGTGCTTAAACAAATATTTAACAAATATTATCGCATTTACTAATATAAATATAACAATAATTAGTAAAAATATTTGTTTTAAGTACATTCTTGTTGTGTCATCTATACCAATTCCATCATATGGAATTGTTACAACCGGTTCTGTAGACTCAGGTAAAAGTTGGATAACAGGATCTTTAACACATTTTAAAAAACGGTCTTCTGTCACTGTACCGTCATCTAATTCTTCATCACCTTTATAATAAGGTTTATACATCACAGTTCTATCACCTATGTCTTGTGGATTTCTTATATTTTCCCCAATATTTAATTTTAGGACTTCTAAATTTGTTCTACCAATATTTCCAATATCCTCATAAACAATTACTTTATAGTTTGTATGACATGGCGGAAAAGGAAGACTGCCATCATACATGTAGAATGATTTATTTTTTGGAATTAACATATTTGGTCCCCATGTTTCCGATACTTCAATTTCCTTATCATAATTTATATCTTCTTTGGGTATTTCATTTATTACTTGATTAATAAATGTTTCAGCCGGACCATAATGAGGTCCTGATTCAAATAATCGACATAATATAACTCCATCAGGTGTATCACTTGTAGTAGTTGTTTTATTGTCACTGCTTAAACTATGAATCAAACAGATTTCAACTTCGTATTTGAAATTATCGAAACTGTGAAGGGTAGGTGTATGGATAGTGATTTCTTTGAGTTCATACAATATATTTTGATATTCGATATAAGACCCCTTAGAAACCTTGAGTCTAACTAAATTATTTTTATAATTAACAAAACAAGTAGAAGGCTGATACAATGTTTTAAAATCGCACAATGATTGGCAATGTTGTATATTTTCAGTATCAATATTTATGGGAGATTGATTTATTGCACTACATTGTGGAAAAGTATTGCCCCATGTAAAACTATCACCAAAAGACCATTTATCATTAGTATTACTCATTAAATATAATGAATATAATTTTTTTGTATATTTTAATTTATAGTGTAATTTTAATGATGATAATCATAATACTAGTAATTATTATTTTTATCTATATATATTGGTCTAATAACACGGATAAAGGAGATCAAGTAGACCAAGTAGACCATGAAAATAAATTAGTTCAAGGATTCGAAGACTATGAAAACAAAAGTATATCATGTAAAAAGAATATTATTATTAAGGACCGAATTAAAGAACATATTAAGAATATTAATAATTATAGTGAAAATATGAACACCTTGCTTCCAACCGGTGTCTTACCTTACAACTTAAATAACAGCGTTGATTACAATATTCTAAACAATTATGGTATTAAAAACCAACGAAAAAAAGATATATATATACATAACTTAAATGGTTGTACGACTTTACCTCATAATACTCATAAATTACTTAAAAACTACGACTCTGTAGTCGATAAATCCTTTAAAACAATTGTTGTTCCAAAATGGGAAAACTATAAATCTAACTATTTTAATACTAATAAACAAAAAATTTCTAAAATATATTTGATAAAAGATAAAAATGAGAAAGCTGTGAGATGGAGTTATCCTAAAAAAGAATTATGTAATAGAAAATTATACTTATACTATAAATTTGATACTAATTCAAAATATAGTTCTTTATTACTAAATAATAAATTAGATAATGATGAATTTAAATTAACGTTGTCTCAGTTTAAAGAACGCAATATTTATAAATTAGACTATAATATGTCTAAAAGAATCAAAATAAAAGTGGGTCTGAAAGAAAATAATAAATTAATTGGTGCATCTAATAGTGTATTTATTTAAAGTTATAATTAAAAATTGAAACATATTTAAATATTATCACATATATTATTCATAAATAATGCCAAAAAGAACAGCTATGAATTACACTATAGGTAAATCTAAAACACAAACAAAATATTTGGTTGAAGAATCTGAAACTAATGAAGACGTTGAAGAAATAAAAGCAATTAATAATCATATTTATTTTTACAGTGATGTGTCTGTATATTCTATATTGAATCTTACTGAAATAATTAAGAAGACAACACAAAAGATTTTAATTATGAATGTTCAATTTGATTGTAATATAGAGATTTATCTACATATTAATAGTGGAGGTGGGGATGTATTTGCCGTTCTATCAATTATCAATTTAATTGAAAATAACAAGATTAATATTAATACAATTATTGAGGGACAAGCATGTAGTGCTGCTACAATTTTGGCTATGGTTGGTTCTACAAGACAAATAACTCAAAATAGTTACATGTTGATTCACAATATATCAAGTGGATTTTGGGGAAAAATGCATGAATTTGAAGATGAAATGAAAAATTTAACGTTGTTAACGAAAGATATTAAAAAGTTATATAAAAAATATACCAATATTACAACAAAACAATTAGATCAATTGTTAAAAAAAGATTTGCTACTTGATGCAAAAACATGTATGAGTTATGGCCTCATTGATGAAATTGTTTAAATTATTTTGCTTCGTTTGATTAATTAGACAATGTCTTAAAAATATGTTCATTTAAATCTTCATGATTGTAAACTAAATAAATGACCTTTATACTTATTCCTAACACCATTTACTTTAATTTTTTTTAGAATACCATTTTCAACACATTTTCCAATAGCAAATATAGCATACCTTTCTGTATAACAATCACAATAAGTCATTACTTCTTCAATATTAAATTGCGTTTGATGTGTTGTATTATTCATGAAAAAATTTATAATATTTTGTTTATAATCAACATAAACCATATTTTATAAAATTTATAAAAAAATAATTATAAATCAATTTTTGTTAATATATTTTTTAATTTACGGTTTAAATTCATATTTATTTTTTTATTAATATTAGACTTTGACTTTGACTTTGACTTTGACTTTGACTTTGACTTTGACTTTGACTTTGACTTTGACTTTGACTTTGACTTACAGCATGCTTTAGTTTTACAGCATTTCTTTTTAGATTTATTTTTCGTCTTACAGCATGCTTTAGTTTTACAGCATGCTCTAGTTTTACAGCATGACTTTTTAGACTTAGACTTATTACTTTTAGTATTGTGATAAGTCCATCCATAAGGGAGATTTTTGGCATTTTTTTTAATAAATCTTAAACGCCTATTTTGAGAATTTCCATAACCATTTACATCAGGCGGTTTCCATCTATTAACATTAGGCATTATACTATTAACAAATATTATTCTTTTTGTGTATTAAAATGTGAATTATCTAATTCAATAAAATTATTCTCTTCAGTGTTAAATATACGCATTAAACTAATATAATGTGTGTCTTTATTTTTATTGTAAATTTTAAGTGGTTCAACCTCAATATGCTTATTTAATTTAGATATACATTTACTTATAGTAGGTTCATCTATATTCGTTGATTTGGGTTCTATATCTAATATTACTGTATCTTCGGTAAGTGAAATATTATTTAATCTTTCTATTCTGATATCTAATTTATTTGAAATACTTTCTTTAATTAAATCAATTAAATCTGTTTCATTCATCTTTTTAAAATTTTTTTTTTTATTATAAGTAATATTTAGCTTCTTACGTGTATCACTTAAATCATAATCACTTTTGGTAAAACTCATATTCAACACATAATTATTTTTATTAGGATTACTGTAAGAATTACTACATTTAAAGCAATGATTTGGGTCACTCCATAAACTTATTGGATTATCATCACTAATATTATTATATACTAATGTATGAATTTCTTTATTAATATTTTTTATATAATCGACTGAAATAGAATATATTAAATTATCAGCCTCGGGTTGGTCATCACCTACTACAACAATATCTCCAAAAAAATAATAGTCATTATGTGGCTTTGGTCTCCAAAAATTAATAGTTTTATCTTTGGTTTTGATGGTATTTATGCTTTTAGTTCCATAATTTAAAGGTATTTTACAAAATGATTTATTTACTACAACGGTGTTAAGCCTTCCGTTTGGATCACTCTTAGTTGTTAAAATGATATCACCAAGTGAACAAAAATTAGGTGGAGGAACCGGTCTCCATACATAAAATTTCTTTCCTAATTTGTCATCTTTATAACTAAACATTTTCTTATAAGAATTAATAGATTTTATATACAATTTATTTTCTATATCAAGACTATTTTCTTTTAAAGAATACACATCTTTTAAAGCATCCAAGTTATAGTTATTAATATTATTGCATATAAACAAATTTGAATTTTGAATGGACCATAATTCATAGCCTTTGTCAAAACTGGAAATTTTATTTTTAATCAATCTATTATTTACAATAGACTTTTCACAAAATTGGATTGGTAAAGTCCGTATCAAATATTTAGATGGATAGTCTTTACTAATTATATGACCTAAAGATAATTGATCTGTAGCACCAATAGGTTTCCATATTGCATAATTTTTATTTGTTATAGAAACAATTTCATATTTAATTGGTTTATCATTACTTTCTAATCCTGAATTATTTTTAACTAATGTAGCCATTTCTGATGGTGGTTTTTTATTTAATGAAATATAATTACCAATTGGATAATAATCATTAATAGGTTTTGGGATCCAAATACTATATTTATTATTTTCAAATACTTTATCATAATTCATCGTTTTTTTAATTAATAATTTATTTGATACTAATTTATTAATAAAATCTTCTTTTACACGATGTTTATCTTGTAAATACATTAGAATCATTATAAATATTGCTATAATAACAAGTATAATTATTATATCCATCTTAATAATAATAAAGATTTTTTAAATTTAAATATAATTTATAATTATATGCCTAAAAGTAAAAAAAATAAAAAGAGTCAACATTGGATTTCGCGTTTATTCAGTGGAAACGCTAAAAATAATGTTCCATTAAGCAAAAAGAAAGATATAGCTAAAAAATGGTGTAAAAAACAAAAATATAGGGGTTCTCCACCCGGAAGATGCGAGGTTCATCATGATTTATGTAAATGTGAGGATGATGGTTCCTTATCTCCTATTAATAACAGATTTAAATGGAAATTTGGATTTAATAGTATTAAATATAATAAATCTTCTAAGTGTAATAAAAAATGGGGTCAAGCTAGAAAGTGTGGTGGAAACGTTCAACCAAAAATAAATTATAAAAAAATAAAAGTCTAAACATACGGAATATAGCGAGGTTTATTCATCTTATAAATCTTCACCTTAAAGTCGCCATTATATGATGGAATTACTACATCATCTCCATCATAAATTTCTTCACACCCATAATCATCGGTACAATCTTTATTTTTATAGGTTACAGGTATTTTAACAGGATGTAATTTATCGGTTTCAGTATAATACAACCATTTATTAGATCCTCTATAAGTGGGTTTGCCGTAAAGCGGTAATACAACACTATCAGTATTATTACCCGGTGTTTCCTCGCCATCATTTATAGCATTTTTAGATAATATTCCTAATTGTTGATAATCACCTCCACTTTCACGTGTTTCCTCATTTATAGATATACCTCGTTGAAGAGGTGGATACAATGGGTTAGATATTACTCTTCTATCATGATTATTTGTATTCTCTATAGGATTTACTTTTTTTGATTCTATCATTTGTATAGGCTGATGCATTTGCATAGGCTGCATAGAATGTATAGACTTTCCAAACATTGATCTATAATTATCATTATTAAATATATATAACACAGCTAAAACTACAATTATAATCATTATACCTTGAAAATGATTTATGCATATATAACCATTAGGACATGTGTTATTCATTATAATTTAATAATATTTTTATTAAACTAGTTTCATTTTATTCACTTGATTATAATTTTCTTCTAATAATTGAATATCTCTCTTTAAGTTCTTTATAAGTTTTTTTCCATTCTGTATTTTATTAATATCTAATACTGAATTAGATAATGAATTTTTATTATAATTAATCTTAAATTCTTTAAGTTTTCTTAATACAGTTTTAATCTTGTAATCTATAATAACGACATTAATATTTTCATTATAGAGTTCTTCATCATTAAGCCCGTTTGTATTTGATTCAATTAAATTTTTCCTAACATACCACCGATGATGACCATCTATAATAAAATTATCATTTGATATGATTATAGGTTTAATAATCTTAGATGTATTAATATTTTGTTTCATTTTTTGGATCTTATTTTTTTTGATATTTTTAAGTGTTGGTTTTAAATCATAAATACTCTTTTGTGTTTTTACAACTAATAAGTTATCAACGTCTTTTATTTTAGTAATAAATTGATTAATTAGTTCTTCTGATAATACAGAATCTATATTATTTTCAAGATTAACTACATTATTCCTATTATAATTATTCCTATTATTTTCAAGATTAACTATATTATTCACATTATCATTATTCCCATTATTTTCAAGATTAACTATATTATTCACATTATCATTATTCCCATTATCACGAGGTTTACCGACTAATACTTTGAAATTTTCGAATAAATGAAAATTTTTAACTATACCATAAACTAATGAAATTATATATGCTAAAAATAAAGCATTTTGTTCAGTCATCATATTTCTAAGTCCTAAAAAGCAAATGATAAATATCAATACATTAATAATATTTTTATAATAAATATTAACACATATAAAAATTATAACTAAAACTATTATACCATATTGATTTATTAATGTATAATCCATATAATATAAATAATTATTTTATTTAAAGAAAAAAAGATTTTTACAAACTTTTATTTATGCCAAAGTATAAGCCACCAGCAATAAGTCCTTTAACTAATAAAATGATTATATTAGCATATGAAGCTAATGAAGCTTTGGATTTTACTAATCCTTCTAACATAGTAGTAAATGCTGGAATTGAAACTATAATAGCTATTGCTCCTACAATTAATGGTAATTTAGCCATATCAATTATCTTTTCTACCATAGATTGTGATTTTAATACAGGTTCTTTTGTTTGATTTTCTAACATTTGTTGATGCATATCTTGTTGTTCTGTCATATGCTTATCTAATTCTTGCTGGTCTTGCTGAGCTTGCTGAGCTTGCTGAGCTTGCTGAGCTTGCTGAGCTTGCTGAGCCATTAAAGCTTGTTGTCTCGCCATTTCTTGCTGCTGTAACATGGCTTGTTGTTGAGAAGATTTAGGGTTTTTTTCTGTATCTATTTCTTGTAGAATTTCTTTAACAAGTTCATTTTCTTTTTCATCATAAGCATTGCCTGATTCAGCAGATTTATTAGGTAAATTATTTAAAGGTGTAGAACGGCTCATTTATAAATTAATCTTATAAAATGTTTAATGATTTAAAACGAATTAATGTGATGAAAAACATTTATTATTAATTTTTAATTTATCATTAGTCTTAAAATTATAGTTTAAAACAATGCTCGTTTTCATAAGAAAACAATTATAAATTAAAGTACCTAATATTAATCCTAGAATTATTGAAATAATTTTATCTATCATTAAATATAATATATAAATTATTTTTTACACTCCTCTTCTTTAATATTTAATACTTTATTATTATGCAGCCTAAATATAATTTTTGGAATAGGTAATATTAAATAAGTTACTAGAATACATAAAAATAATGTAAATAATAAATATTCATCATTTATAAATTTCATATAATATATAACAATAAATTATTCATTTTCTAATTCATAAACATTAACAAATTCATCTTCACTTTCATCAGGAGATTCGATCTCAAATTCTTCTACTTTTTTTATAAAATTAATTTTTTTTAAATTTCTACAAATAAAATGTCTAATATAATTTATTTTTACATCATTATTAATTATTACTTTTTTTTGCTTCATTACTTAATATTATGATTTTTTTAAAAGTTTTATAACTCACTTTTCACTTTTCACTTTTCACTTTTCACTTTTACAATACGCCCATTTTTCAGCACTACAATCTTCTTTTCTTTCTGTAGCACACCAATCTTCAATACCTGATTCAGAACATTCAGTTTTCATTACAGCCTTTTTACCTTTACCTTCCTTAAATGGAAAGATGCAATTCTTTAAATCAGGGTCCATTCCTTTTTTCTTTCTTTTTTTACCACCAGCTACATTAGTTGTTTCAACATCAGATCTTTTAGTTTTAGCATCATCACATTTAGCAGACGAAATATTAGAAAACTGAAGATTTGGGTCAATCTTAATTATCTTAATTTTAGGGTCTTTAACTTTTTTATTCAATTGTTTAGACAATTTTTCTAAATCTATTTCATCACCTTCTTTTTTATCTTTTCCCTTTTCTTCTTTAGTAGCAGCAGCAGTAGCAGCAGAAGTAGCATCTACTTTTTTATCTTTACCTTTAGATTCTTTAGCTTCTTTAGATTCCTCTTGTTCATCATCGCTATCACTACCTAATTTAAGTGGTATATTTTTATCTTCTTCAGCACCTTTAGATGAATCTGTTTTATTAAAAACATATTCTTCATTTACTTCGTCTCCTTCATCAAATATAGGCTGTAATGCTTCTAAATCATCTCCTAAATCAAGTTCTTCAGCTTTTAGTCCTAAATCAACTTCTTCTAATTCGTCATCTTTTTCAGGATCAGGTACTTCTTCTTTAGCTTGAGGTTCAGCTTCAGCTTTAGCTTTAGCTTTAGATTTAGCTTTAGGTTCATCTTCAGATTCTTCTTTAGATTCAGATTTAGCATCAGATTTAGCTTCAGCTTTAGCTTTAGCTTTAGATTCAGCTTTAGCTTCAGATTTAGCTTCAGATTCAGATTTAGCTTCAGATTCAGCTTCAGCTTCAGATTCAGATTCAGATTTAGCTTCAGCTTCAGATTCAGCAGTTTTAGATTTAGATGTTTTTTTAGTTCTTTTAAATTTGATTGTCTTTTTAACAGGCAGTTTATTATTAAACACTTCTTTAACTATAAATTCTGTGACTGGTTTAGTTTTAAGAGATAATATTTTCTCATAATTATTATTTATAGCTTCATTGTTTAGCAAATATTGTTTTATTTCTTCTTCTTCATTTGCTTCTCTTAATTTTATTGTATTTAGTTTAGTATATTGTTCTAAGTTAAGATTTATATTGTCCAATTTAAGTTTATCAATTGCATCTTTAGTTTCATCTAGTTTATTTTTTTTGTTATTGTAATCATTTATAGAGTCTCTTTCTTCTAATAGTTTATTGTAAGCATCTAATGCACTATCAAAGTCACCTTTTACTCCATTATTATTATTTAATAATTCGGTTCTGTATACTCGTAAAAGATATTCTTGTTGTTTTATAATGTCATTTAATTCTATTAACCTTTTTTTAATATTAATATATTTTGGCTTTAATACTACCATATTATTCTTTTCATCCTTTTTATCTAATGCATTCTTAACATAATTACCGTCATCGTCTACAAAAAAATCATAATCATTAGTAAATTTACCTTTAACACTTTGCTTACAATAAGTATCTAACAATTCTAAATATCTTGCATATGACTCACCACTTGCATTATCAGTAAATACATCGGCTTTAGCACCACCGTCCATTACATTCGTTTTTTGAATATCTTCAATAAGATTAATAGATTCCATAATATAAATATACTATATTAAAAATATTTAATTTTATTTGAATAAAATAATTATTTGATTAGAACAATAAAATAATTATCTTAATATAATATAAATATGGATGTTAAATTTAATTCTCTTTTTAAAAATGAAGATACAATAGATGTTGAACTAAATAATTTTTATGATGTGACCAGTGTAGATGATGTTAATCTTGATTCACGCATAAAAAAAACTCCACTTATTCTTAATTATAGCGATGAAGAATTAGAAAAAAATAAATTATTGAGCGAAAGACGCTATGGTAACTTACCTGTTACTATTATTCCTGGAAGACCATGCTCCACGTCACTATGCACTTCTAATAAATTCTGCGAATCATCTGGAGAACCCGAAATATTGTATGATCCACCATTAACATGCAATAACGATTTTGCCCCACAAGGACAAAAAGGTAACAATAAAAGATATATTGAAAATATTGATGTAGAATCACGGCTTTTTAATATGGATTATAAAGCGACAAACAAGAATTGTGGTAAGAAAGAATTTAAAAATAAAAATTTGGCTTCATTAAATTGCTTTAATGATGTATTATTAGGTGACAATGTTAATTTTAACTATGCCTCAAAAAGTTATAAACACAATCCTAAAAATAATAGTGCCTGTAAAAAAACATATGATAGACCTTTATTTAATAATTCATCAAAAAGGATTGACACAGTTGATTGGTAGAATAACTAATATTTATTTATTTCTTCTTAAACTTTTTCTGAATCATTGCCATGCAATCATCAATATCCAATTCTTTTATAGGTTTTTTACTATAAATTTTAATATTATGCTTATTTTTATAATTAATGTATGGTCCATATTTACCATTTTTAATAATAATATCCTTATTAATTGTTTTAATAATACCGGATCCATTGCCTCCTCCTCCAGCACTACTTGAACCTCCACCACTACTTCCACCACTAGTTCCACCTGCTCCTGAACTACTTCCGGAAACCAGATTTTTAATCACTTCGGCATTAAGGTTTTCTTCGGTGGTGCCATTCATAGAAATATTTTTGCCATCATATTTCAAATAGACACCAAACTTGCCATTACACACTTGAACGGCTTTACCATTATGCTTACCATATAAATAGGGATATTTCAACATTGCGATTGCTTGCTCTAAAGTAACTTCTTCCATTTTAATATCTTTGAGTGGTGCAAATTTACTTTTTTTCATATCAGTCGTATTTTTTAATTGAACTAATGGACCATATTTACCAATATAAGTGCATATCTCAAAATTAGTGGTTGGATCAATACCTAGTACACGTCTATATTTATCTTTATCTGATAAATCACTACTTCCTAGCTTAACAACTATTTCATTAAAACTTTGATACACCTCTCTAACAACATTTACCCATTCCCGTTTCCCTTGTGACACTAAATCCAAATTTTTCTCTAGTTTAGCTGTAAAGTTGTAATTCAATATGTTTTCAAAATTAGCGCACAAGAATGTATTGACAATCTCTCCAATCGTTGTTGGAATCAGCTTATTTTTTTCACCATTAATTTTAATTTTATCGTTTGTTTCTTCAATAGTATCATCTAACAATTTAAGAATTGAATATTTTTTAGTTTCACCTTCTTTATCCTTTAAACTAACATATTTCCGGTCTTGAACCGTAGTAACCATGCTAGAATAAGTACTTGGCCGCCCAATACCCAATTCATCCAATTTTTTAATTAAACTTGCCTCCGTAAATCTAAGATGTGGCGGTTTAGTATATTTTTCAATAGAATAAACCGATTTAAGATTGAGGTCACAACCTTCTTTAATACTCTTAATACCAGGTGTCAGTTTAGCATTAGCATTAGCATTAGCATCACCATTAGCATCACCATTAGCACCACCATTAGCATCACCATTGCCATTATCTTCAGCATCAACAAACGGCTTGTAAATAATAGTGAAGCCATCAAATATCATAGTTTGATTTTTAGAAGTATAATAATAATCTTTTACTTTTTCTCCATCATCATAAATATCTATAATCAAGGTGATATTTTCTATTTTTGCATGACTCATTTGTGAAGCAACTGTTCTACGCCAAATCAAGTTATAGACTTTAAAATGGTCCATATTAAAATCACCACCATCATAATCTTCTAATTTTCTTAGACCCAAATCAGTTGGTCTTATAGCTTCGTGTGCTTCCTGTGCTCCTTTAGATTTATTAGCATACTGCTTTTTATTACTGTATTTTTCACCATGTTCTTCAATTACCATTTTTTCAATCTGGTCTAAAATATCCTCACTAATGATAGTAGAATCAGTTCGCATATAAGTAATAAGACCACCTTCATAAAGCTTTTGAAGCAACATCATAAGTTTTTTTGGTCCAATCCTAAATTTACTACTGACTTCTTGTTGAATAGTTGATGTGGTAAATGGAGGACTTGGATTCCGTTTAGAAATACTTTTATTTACTTTCCCAACTTTAAATTCAGCATTAGCACAAATCTCTAACATCTCATAGGCATTTTCTTTATCATTTATTCTTTGACTGAGCTCTGCATTAATTTTAATTTTATGTTTGTTTTGTTCAACATAGAATTTGCCTGTTGTTTTATAATAACTAGAACTGCTAAATTTAAGTATTTCGGCTTCCCGTTCACACACTAACTTATTTACAACACTTTGCACCCGTCCTGCAGAAAGCGACACATCTTTTTTCATAGAATTTTGAATATTCGCCCACAAAATAGGTGTAATTTTGTAGCCAATTAACCGGTCTATGATTCTCCTCGCTTGCTGGGCATAAAACATATTCATATCTAAATCAACTGGATTATTAAAGGCTTTTTCAAGGGCTCCTTTCGTAATTTCAGTAAATAACATTCGTTTCCGTTCCTTTGCAGGGACTTTTAATTGTTCCGATACGTGCCATGCAATAGCTTCACCTTCCCGATCATAATCACACCCAAGTAGAATCTTATTATATTTTTTATAGTAATTCTTCAAATCACTTACGACTTGTTTCTTATCATGACTTATGATATATTGTGGTTTAAAACTATTAGATACATCAACTGACAACTTCTTCTTATCTAAATCAGATACATGACCATACGAGGCTTTCACAACCACGTCATGACCGAGTGATTTAAGAATTTCAGTTATTTTCTTACACTTGGCAGGTGATTCCAATAGAACTAATGTTGGCATAATAATAATAATATTGTAAAAAATCTTTAATTAAAATCAATTTTAAACTTTTAACAAAAGTTTTAACAAAAATTATAAAAAAAACCTTTTTAAGAAAAATGTTGACCAAAAATTATAAAAAAAACCTTTTTCAAAAAAAGGTTGACCAAAAATTATAAAAAAAACCTTTTTCAAAAAAAGGTTGACCAAAAATTATAAAAAAAACCTTTTTAAGAAAAAGGTTGACCAAAAATTATAAAAAAAACCTTTTTAAGAAAAACAATAGATTTGTTAAAACTTTTTTAAAATTTGCTTAAAGATTTTAAATTAATTATTAACTATAAAAATGGAATTATCAAATCACTTGTACGATGCATTAAATTTAAAATATAAAGCTCAAATAGGAGAAGCAAAAGCAACTATGCTTATTTACTTTAATAATTGCGTTGGAATTGGAGAACATCCGCAACAACTAGAAGAAATGGATAAATTAGTTGAAAAAATTAGTAGTGCAGAAGATAATTTGGAAAATTTAGCTAAACATTTTAGTAAATTTGATAAAACTAATTGTGATAAATCATAATATAGTTTGTTTTACTTTTTTCTTTGACCAAAAACTTTTTTTTTTTTTTTATTTTTTTTTTCTATAAATTTTTTTTTTTTTTTTTGCTTTTATTTTTTTTTTATCGTATTTCTAATAGTTACTTTAAAATAACATATTATAAATTAATATAAAATGAC
>Ga0115565_10001712_pt1 | contig 17788 bp, 19 predicted proteins | sample COGITO_mtgs_1105_FD_87199 | JGI IMG/M metagenome (GOLD analysis project Ga0115565, IMG submission 87199) | Pelagic marine microbial communities from North Sea - COGITO_mtgs_110530 | ecosystem: Environmental > Aquatic > Marine > Epipelagic | place: Germany:Helgoland, sampling site Kabeltonne... | reverse complement strand
CGCTGGTGAGGTAAACGCAGTTCACACTATTGTAGGCTTAAAGCCAGCCCAGTAGTGTGAATCTTTAGTTAGGTTCAGCAAAAAGGAGCTCCGTTGGGGCTCCTTTTTCAGTTTATGATCTTTAGATTTTTGCTTGATAGGTATACAAATCGTAGTACCTTCCTTCTTTTGCAATGAGTGCCTCGTGGTTTCCTTGCTCTGCTATACAACCATCTTCTATCACGAGAATAGTATCGGCTTTCTTAATGGTACTTAAGCGGTGCGCGATGACTATGGTTGTTCGATCTTTTACGAGTTGCGCTAGTGATTTCTGTATTAAAGCTTCGCTCTCTGTATCTAAGTTAGACGTAGCCTCATCTAGAATGATCATTTTCGGGTCTGCTAAAATTGCTCTTGCGATAGCAATACGCTGTCGCTGCCCTCATGATAATTTTACCCCACGCTCCCCTATTAATGTGTCTAGACCTTTTTCAAAACGATCTGTAAACTCATTTACATATCCAGCTTCTACTGCCCGCAGTAATTGTTCTTCTGAAGCGTTTGGTCTTGGGAAGAGAATATTTTCTCGTATCGTTCCTTCAAAGAGGAACTCATCTTGTAGCACTACACCTAGATATTTTCTAAAAGTACTCAGTTTAATTTTAGAAAGATCCTGACCGTCTATGCTTACCGTTCCTGATTTTGGAGTTAAAAACGAGGCGCTCAGACCAGCTATAGTAGATTTACCAGAACCTGAACTTCCCACTAAGGCGATGACTGACCCTGCCTTAGCCTCAAAACTTACATTATGAATAACCTCCTTGCCTTTTTCATAAGCAAATGAAACATTATCAAATTTTACAGTACCTCTAAACGCATCTAGTTCAATAGAACGATCACCTAACTCATCTTCAGGAACCATATTCATAAGCTCTTCGGTACGATCAAGACCCGCAAGTGCTTCTGTTAGCTGACTCCCTATATTACTCATCTGTACGATGGGAGCGATCATAAACCCTAGTAACAGGGTGAAAAATAAGAACTCTCCCGTAGTCATCTCTCCTTGTATCATAAAGTAGCCTCCTATTCCCATAATCCCTACAGAGGCTAATCCTAATAAGAATGTAGATGAACTTGTCATTATAGCGGTAGCCGTGAGACTTTTCTTTACATTTTGATAGAGTTTGTCCACACCTTCTTCAAAGATTTTATTCTCCTGCTCCTCTGCTCCAAAACCTTTAATAACACGCACACCAGAAAGCGTTTCGGTGAGTCTGCCTTTTACTTCTGCATTAATCTTACCACGGTTTCTAAAAATAGGTCGTATATATTTAAAGGCTCGCAAAGCTACGTATCCAAAAATCCCAACAGGTAAAAAGACAAAAAGTGTCATTAACGCATTGATCCGTATTAATAAAACTAGAGATACAACGGCCGTAATTGTTCCTCCTACAAGTTGTACAAGACCAGTACCTATTAAATTACGCACTCCTTCTACATCACTCATTATACGGGATACTAATGCTCCAGACTTTGTGTTATCAAAAAAACTAATAGGCAGCGAGAGTACTTTTTTCTGCACTTGAGCGCGCAGTTCTGAAATAAGATATTGCGCCTGTACACTCAAGATACGCGTCAGTAAGAAGGAAGTGATCGCTTGTACAAGTAAAGCTACTCCTACTAACCACAATAAATCATAAAGCGCTGGCATATCTTTATTAGGAATAATATCGTCAAGTAGTGCTTTAGACTTCCAAGGTAATATTAAGCTGGCAAGTCGTCCTATAACAATCAGTAATAGTCCTATTCCTACTAATTTACGGCGTGGCCAGATGATCGATTTAAAAGCACTCGCTAGTGTGACATTTCGCTTCTTTTTCTGCTTCGTACTGTGCTCCTTTTTCATCGCACAAAGCTAGGTATAAATACGCTTTCGCGAAAGCGTATATGCAACCCACAAAAATTATCTGACAATACTTGAAAGGTATTGAAATACATCACTACTAAGATCCAAGTTTAAGAGCACAATTGCATAAGTCTACGTACTTTTGAGACCTCTTTACGATTGAAAAATATACTATGACCGCACAATTAAGATTGCTATGTATTTCCGTTTTGCTATGTGTTGCTTGCAAAAATGAACCTAAATTAGATACTGGCATCGCTTCTACTCCCGCGATACATCAAATAGAACTCTCTAAAGGTGCTCAAGTGATTCAAGAAGCCATTGAGGCGCACGGCGGAGATTTATATACAACTGCGGCATACACCTTTACCTTTAGAAATAATCAATACACTTTTATAAATCGAGAAGATGGTTATCGTTATGAGGTACACTATGCCACTAAATATAATGGTGCTACAGATGTTTTAGAGAATGGTGATTTTACACGAACTGTACATGGAGAAAACATCTCGCTAAGCGAGAAAGATATATCAAGCTATAGCCAAGCGTTAAACTCTGTTATTTATTTTGCAACGTTACCACATAAACTTAAAGATGCATCTGTATGCAAGACCTACACGGGTGAGACCGAGATAGACGGTTCATCATATGATGTGGTGCAAATACATTTTACCGAGGAAGGTGGTGGTCAGGATTTTGACGATATCTATTCGTATTGGATTAATACAGACACAAAACGCATAGATTACCTCGCTTATACTTACTCGGTTAATGGTGGTGGCGTGCGTTTTAGAAAAGCATACAATACTAGGGAAGTTGATGGTATTTTATTTCAAGACTACATCAATTATGAAGCTGCAGTAGGCACTCCACTTTCTAAATTACCTACACTTTATGAAAATAGAAAATTAAAAGAACTATCTCGCATAGAAACAGAAAATGTAAAACCACTTAATTTAGAACAATGAAAAAACTAATGATGATTCTCGCTCTTGCAGCAATGACTACTGGAGTAACAGCACAGAAATTTGAACCTATAGACAAGAGTGTTATGGATGCTGCTTTTTATCCAGCAGGTGCAGCAAAACGTACGTTTGCAAAAAGCGATGAGGCTAAAAAAGCTATGGAACCAAAAATACGCGTACTTTATGGTAGACCATTAAAAAAGGGACGTGAAGTATTCGGAAAAATGCTGAAGTATGATGAGGCGTGGCGCGTAGGTGCTAACGAGTCTACTGAAATCTTATTTATGCAAGATGTAGTTTTTGGAGGTACTCCTGTAAAAGCGGGTCGTTATAGCCTGATTATTATTCCAACTGCTACTACCTGGACATTAAAACTGAATTCTGAAAATGATGGATGGGGAAATTATGGATATGATGCATCTAAAGATGTAGCAAGTATCACAGCTCCTGTTACACAAAGTAAATCTGAGATTGAAGCACTTTCTATAGCATTATACGAGGCGTCTCCTAACACAGTACACCTCAAAATAGGTTGGGACACTTCTGTGGCTGAGTTTCCTATCACTTTGAAATAAGCATATATTTAAATTACAAAAATCGCTTCTCATTATTTTGAGGAGCGATTTTTTGTGTTTACGCTGGACTAAATTACATCCCCGAATTTTATATCTAAAAGCTTAATCCCATTTAATTCCTTGTACCTTTGCCAAAATTTTAAAACCTATGAAAGAAGCGAGTCGCTGGTTGTATGATATACTTTTAGAAAATGGCGTTTCTCAAGACAATGCGGCTCTTGTGAATGCTACTGTTCTTGCTATAGCGGGATCGATCATACTTCTCATTCTTGATTATATATTAAAACTTATTTTACGCCGGGTTTCTTCCCGTATCGCAAAGGTTACAAAAACACCGTTTGATGATTTCTTAATACAAAACAGTGTGCCGCGACGTGTGGCTCATATTCTTCCGTTAGTCATCGCTTACAGATCAATACCTGTGGTTTTTCAGGATTTTCCTGATACGGGAGCTTTCTTTTCGATTTTACTAAAGCTCTTTGGGATTATTCTTACGTTATTCATCGTACGATCATTTCTGCTCACCCTAAAAGATTACTTTAAAACACTGCCCAAGCTTATGGATAAACCCATAGACAGCTTTATTCAGGTGTTTATGATCTTCTTATGGTTTATTGCTGTGTTTCTTTCACTAGCTGTGATTATAGATTTACAAATCGGGAAGTTTTTAGGAGGTCTAGGAGCAGTATCTGCCGTTATCATATTAATATTTAGAGATACCATTTTAGGTTTTGTGGCAAGTATTCAAGTATCACTTAACGATATGGTGCGCATCGGTGACTGGATAACTTTTGAAAAATACGGTGCAGATGGTGACGTTACGGAGATCAATCTTGCAACCGTTAAGGTGCAAAATTTTGATATGACGATTACGACTATACCAACGTACGCGCTTATTTCTGACAGTTTTAAAAACTGGCGTGGTATGACAAATTCGCCAGGAAGACGTATTAAAAGATCGCTACTTATAAAACAAGGTAGCATTCACTTTTTACGTACAGAAGATATTGAGCGCCTTAAAGGCATAGAGCGTATAACTGATTACCTTACAACGATGAGTCAGAAGGTGGATAAGGCAAACAAAGGTGTAAATAAGGAACTGGCACTTAATGGACTAAATCTTACCAATTTTGGCGTTTTCAGAAAGTATGTAGAAACATATTTGCAACAACACTCGGCTATAAATAAAGATATGTTCTTAATGGTACGTCAATTACAACCTACTTCTCAAGGTATTCCTTTAGAGGTCTATTGCTTTAGTAGTGATAAACGTTGGGAAAACTACGAGTATATTATGGCTGATATTTTTGATCACCTACTGGCGTCTATAGGGTTTTTTAACCTAGAAATCTTTGAGTTTGATCATCAGGGAAAATATATAAATGCTTAAATTATTCTTTCCAGAATTTTACGTTTACCCATAGCGAGTACTTAAGATCATCTTTATCAAAATAAACTCTATCTACATAAAGTGTATGCTTTGCACTAGATAAATCTTTGATAGGAATATAAGTAACGTAACCCTCTTGCTTTGTTAACGGATGCGTATAGCTGAACCACTCATTAGCTATCGCTTCACCATCGTCTATTCTCGTCCTAAAAATGGCATCTATTGCATTAGAAAATTTAGCATCATTAGCGTCACTGAAAGCTTGATACTTCTTACTTGTATTTATAGAATCAGGTCTAATAAACTCATAATCTACTTTGTTTAATGACCGTTCAATAACATAGTCAAAGACTTGATTAGAGAGTACGAATACTTTTAAATAGTCATCCTTTATAATCTCGCTTTGAATCGTCAGATAAGCAATGCGATCATTAGATGTCAAGTTTGCCTCATACTCAGAGCTCACTAAAGTTTTATTAAAAGGAAGTTCGTACATCTCACGCTCGTCAAAAAGATTTACGTTAAACGTCCCGTATGTGTAAAACTTCCCTATTCTATTTACAGATATAATGACAGCAATGGCGATATATAATATGGCAAAACCATAAATCAACCATTTATTGACATTAGTTTTTAAGACTAGAGACTCACGACGATAGAGAAATGAAAGTGTTAGAATATTAAAAACTGAACTTGCGCCGCGACGTACAGAGGGCCAAAACCCAACTTCCTTTTTAGTGGCTAGTAATCTATCTACCAAACCTAATTGAATTAAGGTCATAGCGAGTAAAATAACATACGTTATTACAGGACCATCTGCTGCGCCAGGAGCTATAGTATTTAATACCCATACCGCAAAGGATACCGTTATAAGAATACTAAGTACAAAAAGAGAAATTAGTACGGCAAATGAAAAGGACAATTTACACCAGACCTCAAGTCTAGAGACGCGTTCCACTGCCGTAGGCTGCATTTTGAGTTGTTCTTTATATGAAAGACTGCCACGTAGTTTCGTATAATCTATACCGTCTCTAAAAGCAAAGCTAATCCCTAAATACGCAAGCCAGACCGCCCTTAAAATAAGGTTTGCGGCAAACCCTATTAATAAAACCGCAGTAAATATGTAGGCGCCAAAAAACAAAATCATCTGGTTAGATGACTGGTTTACATTACTCTCTACACTCAAGAAAAATAATCGTAACGTATCGCCAAAATTATATAATGAGAAGAGTAAACCTCCAGCAATAAGCATTTCTATCTGCCAGCTTTGGTTGTAATATTGATCTATGTCTTTAGTAATCGTATTTTTTCTTTGCACAGCTTGTTATTCTGTGATGAAAATACAAAAAATATCAAGTGTTGTGCATTTGTTTTTACACGCTTTCGCGAAAGCGTATACACAACCCTCCTATTTCTGACGATCTATAAGTACTTGCTCAATATCTTTGAGTGTAAAACCTTTTGCTTGGAGTAACATTAAGTAGTGAAACAACAAGTCTGCGCTCTCATTAAGAAAGAGGTTGTCGTCATTATCTTTTGCTTCTATAACTACTTCTACAGCTTCTTCTCCTACTTTTTGTGCCAGTTTATTTATGCCTTTATCAAATAGTGATTTAACGTAGGACGTAGATCCATCTGCCTCAGTACGACGTTGCTGGATGGTATTTTCTAAGGTCGAGAGAAAAGAGAAATTAGATGTGTTTTCTTCTCCCCAACAGGTGTCTGTTCCTTTGTGGCAGGTAGGACCTGCAGGGTTTGCCTGTATGAGTATCGCATCCTGATCGCAGTCTAGAGCCATCGATACAAATTCAAGAACGTTATTACTCTCTTCACCTTTAGTCCACAGTCGTTGTTTAGACCGACTGTAGAAGGTTACTTTTTTTATTTCCTGTGTTTTAGCTACTGCCTCTGCGTTCATATAGCCTAGCATCAATATATTCTTGGTTCTGCTATCTTGTATAATTGCTGGAACAAGGCCGTCAGGGTATTTTGAGTAATTAATTTTCATAGTATATTTCAGCCCAAGCTTATCAAAGGCTCTTTGTTGTAATCACACCTAAACAGAGGCTCTGTGTGATAGATTGATATTATAAACGTACAGGGATTCCCTGTGCTTTTAACTCTTTTTTTAATGCGGGGATTTCAATTTCTTTAAAGTGAAAAACACTTGCTGCCAGTGCGGCATCTGCTTTTCCTTCTGTAAATGTATCTGCAAAATGCTGTACGTTTCCTGCACCACCACTAGCAATAATGGGAATATTAAGGTCCTCAGACAATCGCGCAAGAGCATCGTTTGCAAAGCCATCTTTAGTACCATCATTATCCATAGAGGTAAATAAAATTTCACCAGCACCGCGTTGTTCTACTTCTTTTGCCCAGTCAAATAGATTGAGTTCTGTAGGAACTTTACCGCCTACTAAATGCACGACCCACTGACCATCTATATGCTTTGCGTCAATGGCTACCACAACACATTGCGATCCGAATTTTGCGGCTAACTCATTAATTAATTCAGGGCGTTTTACGGCGCTTGAGTTTATAGAAACCTTGTCTGCTCCATTTTGCAGCAATATATCCACATCTTCTACAGAAGATATCCCACCGCCTACTGTAAAAGGTATATTTACTTGCGATGCCACACGCAACACAAGGTCAGAAAGGGTTTTACGTCGCTCTTCTGTAGCTGAAATATCGAGAAAAACAAGTTCATCTGCACCCGTCTCAGAGTACACTTTTGCAAGTTCTACAGGATCTCCCGCATCACGTAAGTTCACAAAGTTCGTTCCCTTAACGGTGCGCCCATTTTTAATATCTAAACACGGTATGATGCGTTTTGTAATCATAATCTTAATTATTCTGGAATAGCATCATCGCTATCTCTTACTTGGTTTTTTGCTTCTAAATCACTGTCTTCCATTTCTGGTCCTTCGTTTCTTGTATTGAGATCTATACCTGCATAGAAACCTAACGGTTCATCTACTATTAGTTTTACTAGTGTAGCGATCTGTCCGGTATGATACGAAAAGTGCTCTACGGCATGTATGGCAAGGCCTATACCTGAAAATTCAAAACCTTGGACTTTATGTTTTGTTAATAAATCTTCTTCAGATGCATTTTGTATCACCTGCGTTACATCTTGTGTTCTATCTAGTAAATCTTTAAGAAGCTCGTCTTTAGTTGCTCCTTCTTTAGTTTCAAACTCTACATCTCTATTACGCACATCGGGTTTACCTCCTAATCCAGACACGATATACTGTGTAAGATTACCGCTAATATGAAGCAGCTGATTACCTAAGGTATTTACAGCCATATTTTGTTTAACCCAAGTCTCATCATCTTCTACCTTAGCGAGAGCTATACTTACCATTCGTACATTCTCATCAAGACGGTATAATATATTCTGCTTAAAATCCTTAATCCAGTTGTTGTCCATAACTAGCTATTTAAAATATAATCTTCTAATTGTTTTAGGCTTATTCTGTTTTCATAAATCGCCTTTCCTATAATCGTACCTTCACAACCCATTGCGGCGAGTCTAGGTAATTCATCAAAGGTAGAAATACCACCTGACGCAATTAGCTTTACGCTGGTTTTATCTAAAATTTCCTCGTATAATTCGAAACTAGGACCGTCTAACATTCCGTCTTTACTTATGTCAGTGCAAATTACATAAGAAACTCCATCAGCTTCGTAGTCACAGATAAAATCTACCACATCATCGTCAGACTCTTCTAGCCAGCCTGAAATAGCGATTTTACGATGGTGAGCATCTGCTCCAAGAATAATTTTATCAGCTCCGTGCTGGTGTAACCAACTTTTAAAAACACTAGGATTTTTTACGGCGATACTTCCTCCTGTAATCTGTGCGGCTCCGCTTTCAAAGGCGATACGCAAATCATCATCGGTTTTTAGGCCACCACCAAAGTCAACTTTAAGAGCAGTTTTAGAAGCAATATCTTGTAAAATTTTGTGGTTTACAATATGCTTACTCTTTGCTCCATCTAAGTCTACTAGATGTAAGTGCTTAATACCGTGTGCCTCAAAATTCTTAGCCACCTCAAGCGGATTCTCATTGTATATTTTTTTAGTATCGTAATCACCTTTACTCAGGCGTACACACTTTCCGTCTATGATATCTATTGCTGGGATTATTCTCATCATTAAATTAGAAATTAGAAAAACGAAAGTAGATACTGTCGTCATTCATTACCTATTTGTTCTTATTTTTAGTGGTATTAATAGACGCAACTGTAATGCGTAATAGTTCATCTGCTTCCTTCCAAAGTCGCTTGGCTTCAGGTCTTTCATCGTCATATTTCTATAAGTACTTCGAGCCAAAAGCAAGATTCATCTGCCTCTTCCTCTACAATTTTTAACTTGTTTATAAAATCTGCAGTAGACTTTGGGCGTTGCGATGCTCGCCAATTTGCACCAACAGAACTTGAACTTTTTAGTAATTGAAAAACAAGATTATTGTATTCCCGAGATTTAGGAAGCTTAGCACAAAGGTGCCAACAGTACACAGTAAATTTCTTAGTTCTAGCCTCAAGATCTTGCATTTCTCTAATTTCTACTTTCGTTTTTCTACTTTGAGATCTATAACTCAATAAAATTCTTCAAAATCTGCTCACCAACATCGCTACTTTTTTCAGGGTGAAATTGCGTGCCGTAAAAATTAGCTTTAGCCAGTGCTGCCGAATAATCAACGTCGTAATTTGTAGTTGCGATGGTCTCTTTAACCACTGGCGCGTAAAAACTATGCACCATATATATAAAAGAATCTTCAGCTATACCATTAAATAAAGGTGATACTAAATTACCAATGGTATTCCACTGTATTTGAGGAACTTTCACGTTTGCAAAAGTTTTTCTGGAACCGCTTTCGCGAAAGCGTATGACCTCCACATCAAAAATCCCAAGTCCTATTGTATCACCCTCAGTCGACGTGTTGCACATTAACTGCATACCTAAACAGATACCTAAAACGGGTTGCTTCAGGGTTGGAATAACCTTGTCAAGTCCTGTCTCTCTCAGTTTTTTCATCGCACTGCTCGCCTCTCCTACTCCGGGGAAAATAACCTTATCTGCCTTACGTATAACATTCTCGTCATCGCTTAAAATAGCGGTATACCCTAAGCGCTCAATAGCAAACTTGATGCTTTGAATATTACCTGCGCCATAGTTTATAATTACAATGTTCATTACAGCATTCCTTTTGTAGATGGCAAAATCATCTTGTCGGCATCTCTTTTTACAGCCACTTTTATAGCTTTTGCAAATGCTTTAAAAATCGCTTCTATTTTGTGATGCTCGTTAGTGCCTTCGGCTTTGATATTTAGGTTTGCCTTTGCGCCATCTGTAAACGATTTAAAAAAATGGTAAAACATCTCGGTAGGCATTTTACCGATCATCTCACGTTTAAAATCTGCTTCCCAAACGAGCCAATTACGACCTCCAAAGTCAATAGCAGCTTGTGCTAAACAATCGTCCATAGGTAAACAGAAACCATAACGCTCTATCCCTAATTTATTTCCTAGCGCTTTTGCAAAGACTTCGCCTAAGGCAATTGCTGTATCTTCTATAGTGTGGTGTTCATCTACTTCTAAATCACCTTTTACAGTTATATCAAGGTCCATCTGACCGTGGCGAGCGATTTGATCTAACATATGGTCAAAGAAAGCTAGCCCAGTATCAATCCTTGCTTTTCCTGTACCATCTAGATTAAGGGTGATGTTTATGTCGGTCTCATTCGTCTTTCGCGAAAGCGTAGCTATTCTTTCCTCAAGTTTTAAAAACTCATAGATCTTTTGCCAGTCGTTAGTTTCTAGAGCGATATCCTTATTTAGCTCATCTTCTGAGATTGTGATCTCGCCTGTCCCTAGATGTGTATTATCATTTATAAAAATTCCCTTTGCACCTAGGTTTGTCGCCAGTTGCATATCGGTAAGACGATCACCGATGACAAAGGAATTTGCAAGATCGTATTCTTCAGAAAAGTATTTTGTAAGTAAGCCAGTTCCTGGTTTACGAGTATCCTTATTTTCGTGCGGGAATGTTCGGTCTAGGAATACTTCGTCAAAAATTACACCTTCATTCTCAAAAGATTGCATAATAAAATTATGCACAGGCCAGAACGTATCCTCAGGGAATACGTCGGTACCTAAACCGTCCTGGTTTGTGATCATTACAAGTTCAAAGTCTAACTCTTGAGCAATTTTACCTAACCACGTAAATGCTTTAGGGTAAAACATCATCTTCTCAAAAGCATCTATTTGCTCGTCTACGGTCTCTTTTATGATCGTACCGTCTCTGTCTATGAATAATACTTTTTTAGCCACTAGGATAGTTCTTTTAAAGCGTGTATTAATAATTTATTTTCTTCTGGTGTTCCTACAGTAAACCGCAGTGTGTTTTCACAAAGAGGTTGAGTACTTCTATTTCGCACAACGATACCTTTAGCAATTAGTTGATCATATCTCGCCGTTGCATTATCAACACGAGCCAACAAGAAATTTGCTTCTGAAGGTATGATTTCTTCTACAAAATTAACTTCAAGTAACACTTTAGATAACACCTCTCTATTTGCTATGATAGAGATTATCTCATTATTTATTCCTATTTGATCTGAAACACGATTGTAAGCTCGCTCTTGGGTAAGATCATTTACATTATATGGTGGTTTAATCTTATTTAAAATTGAGATAATCTCTTGAGATGCAAAACATAATCCTAATCGAATACCCGCCATACCGTATGCTTTCGATAAGGTTTGGGTGACGATTAGATTAGGAAATTCAGATAAACGCTGCACCCAACTTGTTGCATTTGCAAAATCGATATACGCCTCATCTATTATCACTAACCCGTTAAAGGAGCGTAGTGCTTTTTCTATCTTTTCAATATCAATAAGATTGCCCGAAGGATTGTTAGGCGAGCAAAAGAAAATCAACTTTGTTTGCTCATTTACCTCTTTTAAAATTGCAGCTATATCTGGCTGAAAATCCCTAGAAAGTAAAACCTCGCGATTTTCTATATCATTAGTTGCGCAAAGTACTTTATACATGCCGTATGTAGGCGGTAGGCTTATAATATTGTCCTTTGCAGGCGTGCAAAAAGCTCTAAAAATAAGATCTAACACTTCGTCACTGCCATTTCCTAAGAGAATTTGAGAGATTGTGACTTTTTTCTGAACAGCTATAAGCGATTTCAGTTTACGCTGCTGTGGGTCAGGATAGCGATTTACACCATTTTCAAAGGGATTTTCGTTTGCATCTAAGAAAATCATTTCCTTATCAAAATCGGTAAATTCATCTCTCGCCGAACTGTACGGCGACATAGCCCAAACGTTAGGACGCACGAGAGATTCTAAATTAAACTTCTTCATCTGCTATTGCTTTAAGCCGCAATGTCACTGCGTTTTTGTGTGCGTCTAATCCTTCTGCTTCTGCCATAAGCTCTATAGCAGCACCTATATTTTGAATTCCTTTTCTAGAGATTTTCTGAAAGGTCATCGCTTTCATAAAGCTATCTAAATGCACACCGCTATACTGCTTTGCGTATCCATTTGTAGGTAAGGTATGATTTGTACCAGATGCGTAATCTCCCGCACTTTCAGGTGTATAATTTCCTATAAAAACTGAACCAGCATTATTTATTCCATCTACATAAAAGTCATCATTTTGTGTACAAACGATGAAATGTTCGGGTCCATAAGCATCAATTAAATCGAGGGCAATGGCGTCAGTTTCCACATAAATGAGTTTGCTGTTTGCGATTGCTTTTTCGGCTATACGCTTTCGCGAAAGCGTACGCAGCTGCACTTCAATCTCTTTTTCTACCTCGTGAATTAGCGCCATAGACGTTGATACGAGAATTACTTGACTATCGACTCCATGTTCGGCCTGACTCAATAGGTCTGAGGCTACAAACGAGGCATTTGCAGCGTCATCTGCAACAACGAGTAACTCTGAAGGTCCTGCGGGCATATCTATCGCTACATTATATTTAGTGGCAAGTTGCTTAGCCACGGTGACAAACTGATTTCCAGGCCCAAAAATCTTGTATACCTTTGGTACAGTTTGCGTGCCAAAGGTCATAGCCGCAATAGCTTGTATCCCTCCTATCTTATGTATTTGTGTGACACCACAAAGTGATGCTGTATATAAAATGGCAGGATGAATATTTCCTTCCTTATCTGGCGGCGTGCAGAGTACAATTTCCTTACACCCTGCAATCATAGCTGGAACGGCAAGCATTAAGATTGTTGAAAATAGCGGCGCGGTGCCTCCAGGAATGTACAATCCTACTTTCTGTATCGCACGTTTTTCCTGCCAGCATTGTACACCAGGAGTAGTTTCTACACAAATACGTTCTGTCTTCTGTGCATTATGAAATATCTCAATATTGCGCTTTGCAAGCTGAATTGCATTTTTAAGTTCATCAGATACTAGCGCTGTTGCAGCGTCTATTTCTGAGGGTTTTACCTCTGTTTGTGTTAAGCTAATTCCATCAAAACGAGATGTATATGTAGCCACTGCCTTATCACCAGCAGACTGTACCTCTTTAAAAATCTCTAAAACGGTAGCTTCTATATCATTTACAGTTTGTGTAGGACGCTCTAAAAGTAGCTCCCAAGTATCTGGAGAAGGGTTTTTAATTATATTCATTACTGCACCATTTTTTCTATTGGACATACGAGAATCCCTTCTGCACCTGCTTTTTTGAGATTATCTATAACATCCCAAAATTTATTCTTATCGATTACCGAGTGTACACTACTCCATCCTTTCTGCGCGAGTGGTAATACTGTAGGACTGCGCATACCTGGTAACATATCGATAACAGATTCTAACTTATCATTAGGTACATTCATTAATACGTATTTACTACGCTGGCCTTTTAATACGCTTTGCATTCTAAACTGCAATTTCTCTAAAATGGCTTTACGCTCAGCTGTGATTGCAGGAGAAACTGTCAGTACAGCTTCAGAAGTAAGCATAACCTCTACTTCTTTTAAATTATTTTTAAACAAAGTACTACCGCTAGAGACGATATCACAAATACCGTCTGCTAACCCTATATTAGGAGCTATTTCAACAGATCCGTTAATAATGTGGATATCAACGTTGACGCCCTTCTTAGAAAGGTATTGCTTTACAGTATTAGGATATGAAGTAGCAATGCGCTTACCCTCAAAATCGTTAACACCATTATATTTCTGACCTTTAGGTATTGCCAGTGATACTTTACATTTTGAAAAACCTAAACGCTCTACAATCTCTAGATCGCTTCCTTTCTCTATAAGTGTATTCTCACCTAGAATAGCAATATCTACCACACCGTCTTTAAGATATTTTGGGATATCTCCGTTGCGTAAATAAAATATCTCTAAAGGAAAATCTCTTGCTGTGGCCTTTAGCTGATCTTTACCATTATCTATAGAAACACCACAGTCTTTTAAAAGTTGAAGTGATTCTACATTTAGTCGTCCAGATTTTTGGACTGCGATTCTAATTTTAGTTGACATTTTTTTCTTTTTAATAGCTTGAGTTATACAAAACAAAAAACCCGTTTGAATAACTCAAACGGGTTTTGATATAATACTTTTATGACATATCACATTACCTCGCTTGAGCGATTATAGTAAAATGATGATGTACTGATTGTTTTTGCATAACGATACAAATGTAGTAACTTTTTATTGTTCAAAACAAGTTAATAAACCATAAAAATAAATTAATTAAAAAGACTATAAATACTTAGATTTGAGTTGAACCTCAATTGTCTCATTACACTCCTAATGAAAAGTTTTACTGGCGCTTTAATTGTTTTCCTTCTGTGGGCAGGTGTAGCCATAGGATACACACATTACAGGAGCAAAGCTTCTGATACTAAGAGCAGTAGAACTCTTAATCGTGAAGTGTTAGAAAATAGTAATACACAAAATAGTCCTACCATTCAAGGTGCTTTAGAACAACCTACCCTTAAAAATAATAGTCTTATTACTGAGCAAGAAAGTACTTTACTAGAAGAAAATAAGCCTTCTGAAACCCAAGAGTCAATTTTTGAATCTAAAATAGATAGCGCAAATTCTAGAATACTTGCCCAAGAATTACGTCGTGCATTTGCAATAAGTGACACTATAGATGTCTCTCGAGAAGAACCTGTTAGCACGACACCAAGCACGAAAATCGTATGGGAAAATATCATTGTATCTCGTACTTTTTATCCATCATATTCTAATTACGAACTCGTACTCGATAAAGCGCTTATTGATTTTATACCTGAAATGAAGTCCTATTTAGATGGTAATGAGGAAGCTACGATAACCATTGTAGGTCATACCGACCATGTGGGTAATGGGATAGATAACTTTAAGGCTGGTCTTAAGAAGGCACGACAAATAAAATGGTATCTTTCGGAACGCCGTGGTATCTCAAGAGATCGTATAAAAGCAATATCTCGAGGTGAGCTAGAACCCATTGAAAGTAAGAATAGTGCGTGGGGACAACAGCAAAATGATCGCGTGGAAATAATTATAGGTTAATGTTAGAAAACGACGGGAATATAGTTATACCAGTAGTATACATCGAGTTATTTGTGATGTTACTAGGAGCCTTTCTTATAGGCTATTTTTTTAGTCGATATATAACTTCACAGAAGTATAAGAAAATTATTGACCACTTAAATGACGTCTCTTCGTTAGAGAATGCAGCAATAATCACGCAATCGCCATCGACTACTAAACAAGCTTCTCAAAAAAGAGTTACACTTGATGTAGAATCTCCTGTGAGACCAAACCAACCAATAGCATCTCAAAACTCAGATAAAGAGCAAATACGTTTACAAAAACGTGCATTTTCTGAGAAAGTAATGTCTACAAAAACGGATTCTTTAACGCTTGATTTCTCACGCATAGGAAAAGCCAAGCCATCAGATAGTGATGATTTACAGCTTATTGTAGGTATAGGGCCTCATACTGAGCGCAAGTTAAATCAACTAGGGATTTTTGCATATCGCCAAATTGGAAATTTTAATGATAATGACATTCATATTGTTACACAGCTTATAAACTTCTTTCCTGATCGTATTAAAAATGATCAGTGGGTTGAGAAAGCAAGAGAACTAGACGCTAAGCTTATTCGTGAAGATGATGAGTAGCGTATTTGTATTTAGAAAAAAGTAAAGCCATCTCACGTTGAGATGGCTTTTTGCATTATGGCTATTTGCGATACTTGCATTGTTTACAACACAAGTTTTGCAAAAGCTAACCTATTAGTTATTTCCTAGGATCAGTGGTAATCCAGAATCGCCAGATCCTATTACAATCACCTTCGTGTTAGGAGACTCAGATAATTTTATTGTCGCATCTATACCTTTATCTTGTAGGATCTTATCTGTTAAAGAAGCACTTAGAATACGGTTAGATTCTGCTTTACCTTCAGCTTCTATGATTACTTTCTCTGCTTCTTTTGCAGCAGTAACTAGTCTAAACTCATATTCTAAAGATTCTTGCTCTTGCTTCAGCTTACGCTCTATCGCTTGCTTAATGGTAGGAGGTAATGTTACGTCTCTAATTAAAATGTTGTTTAGTTGGATGTATTGCTCTTCTACAAGATTACGTGTTTCTTCAAAAATTTCTTCTTGTATAGCATCACGCTTACTAGAATATAATTGCTCTGGTGTATAACGACCCACTACACTACGTGCAGCACTTCGTATAGCTGGTTGTAACACGCGACCTACATAATCTTTTCCTTTTTCTTTGTGTAGCTTGCTTAAGTTTGTGAAATCTGGTTGATACAACACAGAAGCATCTAGCTGTATGTCAAGACCGTTAGATGAAAGCACTTGCATACGCTCTGCAATCTCTTGTTGCCTTACTTCATACTCAATTACTTTATTCCAAGGAGCAACAAAATTAAGTCCTTCACCTAGAGGTGCGTCATCAGGATCTACACCATCTGTAATTGTATATAAAACACCAGCGTGACCAGCATCTATAGTCACGACAGACTTTGCAATAATAATGATGAGTAAGAATACTCCTATAATGATAGGTAATCCTATTTTGGGTAATTTTTCCATAGTTTTTTAATATTTAATTGTTATAATAATCCGTTGTATTTTCGGCTAAACCATTCTGTACCTAACAAAATAATGAGCACCGCAAGAAGTATCCTCCAATCTATTAAAGGTACCACATTTTTACGGCTCTTTTGTATGGGCGTAAAACGCTTATCATTTAGTAAACGCTCAATAAGTTCATCACTTTCTGAAAGATTGTAAACACGACCTTCTGTATTTTCTGCTAGTACATTGAGACTAGCGAGATCAGCATTTAAAAACTGCTCTTCTACATTATAAGGTACAATCGTGAAGCTACCACTCCTCGCTAAATTTTGATCTTTCACCTTTACGGTATATGTATACTCTCCAGCTTCTAAGGCTCCTAAATCAACTTCATAAACTGATCCTGACAATAAAAAAGGAACTGTCGTAACCTTGTCGGTTTCTTTATTTTTAACTGTAATATCTACTACAGCACGAGCGTCAAACGTATAGTTTTTATCAAAGTATTGAGCAGTTACCGTAATATTACCATTACCGTAATAAAATGATTCTGCAGAGACATTAAGACGTTCTTTACGTTTGTTACTTGAGACATACTGTATAACATTCCCCAGAAAATTGTCAAAATCTTCAAAAGATTTTGTGTCTTGATATACCTGAGCTCGCCACTTCCATATGCCTTCTCCAAAAAGGTATACGCCACGTTTAGTACCATTTTCTGTACTAACAAGTAAGGGATTTTCTGTGCGCAAGCCGCCTATACGCTGATACAGTGCTATATCGTAGACACCATTTATAGTAATGTCGCCAAACTCCCCTTCTAAAGGAGGAAAACGATCAAAACCGATATCATTTATCAAAAACGTCGCATAATTTACATTTACAAGCGGTTGTACTTCTT
>Ga0115565_10001708_pt1 | contig 17807 bp, 15 predicted proteins | sample COGITO_mtgs_1105_FD_87199 | JGI IMG/M metagenome (GOLD analysis project Ga0115565, IMG submission 87199) | Pelagic marine microbial communities from North Sea - COGITO_mtgs_110530 | ecosystem: Environmental > Aquatic > Marine > Epipelagic | place: Germany:Helgoland, sampling site Kabeltonne... | reverse complement strand
TCCTCAGTCAGAGCTAGATTTTCTAATAAATCAGGGCGTCTTTCTAATGTTCTGCGAACAGATTGTGTCAGGCGCCACTGCCTAATTTTTTCATGGTCTCCACTTAACAACACGCTTGGCACGCTTTGTCCATCGAGTGTCTCTGGCCTGGTGTAATGCGGACAATCAAGTAAACCATTTGCAAAAGAATCTTCTGCCGCTGATAACTCGTGCCCTAATACATCAGGAAGTAGTCTCGACATAGAATCCATCAACACCATCGCAGGTAGCTCACCGCCACTTAAGACGTAATCCCCAATTGACCATTCCTGATCGACCAAAGACGTAATTACTCGCTCGTCGATGCCTTCATATCTGCCAGCCACTAATATTACATTAGAGAGCTGACTTAAAGACTTAACACCTTGCTGGTCTAGCTTTTTACCTTGCGGCGATAAGTAAATCACCGTAGATGTATTTCCAACCGCTGCTTTAGCCGCTGAAATTGCGTCAGTTAATGGCTTTACCATCATCAACATTCCGGGGCCACCACCATAAGGGCGGTCATCAACCGTTCGATGCTTATCAGTGGTATAATCGCGAGGATTAAATATGTCCACTTTGATGATGCCGTTTTTTACCGCTCTTGCGAAAACGCCTTGATTAACGAAGGGTTCGAACAATTCGGGAAACAGCGTCACCACACCGAAGTGCTGTGTTGGTTTCATCAGAAACCTGGGTCCCAGTCCACCGTGATAGACTTGGCCTGCTTATCAACATTTAATACGACTTGGTCGTAAATAAATGGCAACAAACGTTCTTTTTGACCGAATGCATCATTTTGCTTTGCTTTTATTTGCATCACATCGTTTGCACCTGTTTCGAACATATCCTTAAGCACACCCAAATCGTAACCTTTGTCAGTTACCACCTGCATGCCAATTAAGTCTTTCCAGTAAAAACCGTCATCTATTTCTGGTAACATTGAGGTTAGGATCGATACTTCTGCATTTTTAATTAGCTCGGCATCATTTCTATTTTCAACGTTGGCCAGTTTAGCGACTAAGTTTTTGCCTTGCATTCGCCACTCGTCAACTTTAATTTCTCGACCATCTGCCAATAACCATGGCACGTAACCGAATATATCTTGTGCAACTTGCGTAAAGCTATTGATTTTGACCCAACCTTTAACACCAAACGGTGCGCCGATTTTGCCTACAATAATTGTGTCAGACGCTGAACTCATCTTTACCTCAAGTAGTCAGTGCTTAGAAAACTAAGCAGCAACCTTTGCATCTTTTACCAAGCGTTGAACGCGATCAGATACTGATGCACCTACGCCAGTCCAATACTCAACGCGCTCTAGGTTCAAACGTAAACGTTCTGCTTGACCTTGTGCCGTTGGATTGAAAAAGCCGATGTTTTCAATAAACTTACCGTTGCGTGCACGACGACTGTCTGCAACAACTACTTGATAAAATGGGCGCTTTTTCGCACCACCACGCTGTAAGCGAATAGTAACCATATATGCCTCAAACTCTTTGTAGCGTTACCGTTAACATACCCTAGTTCCCGCTACGCTGGAAAAAAGGTGCGCGAATTATACGCGCCACGGCTTATTTTGCAAGGGTTTTATAAGGATTTAGGCGCTTTGATCATAATGCCAAACTAAAATATTTTTTCTTGGAATATTGATTCAAACATCTAACGACATACTCAATCCAGAAGGACCGTTTATTGTCTCTTTTCTGATTTGCTATTGCTCGCCAGTTTCAGTTAACACTAACTGACTAAAGCCGACACCATCAGGATTATTACCAGTCGGATACTCAGCAATAATTTCTCGCTTAGCAATATCAATTGCGACAACTTTATCGAGTAAATTTAATGATAAAAACGCAACATTCATGTCAGGATGCATAACGATACCTTGAGGCCCTGCCTCATTTGGCAGCGTTAATGTACCTATTTCTGTTAAGGTCTTAACATCAAAAAAGCGCACAGAATGATTTTTAAAGTCAGGCACCAGCGCAACGGACTCGTCATGGTTGAATAATACTCGATAGGGAAAGCCAAAACCTTCAAACTGAGCGACTGTTGTAAAGTTTTCAGTATCAATTACACGTATCAAGCCTTGCTTGTTCGCGCCATACCATAACAAACCTCCATCTTTGCTTAAATTGATTGCTTCTGGCATCTCTGCGGTAGGTATATCCTTTATTTTTAGATGTTTTTCGATATCTAAAACCGAGATCGTGTTTGAACGAATATTGGTTGTATATGCTTTTTTCGATGCAGCGTCGAGCGCTAGCATGTGTGTCGTTTCCTGCTGCGTTTTGATAGTTGCGCTAATTTCACCTGTTGCAATATTCGCAAAACCAACGCTTTGACTCTGGCCTGAAGTGAACATTACTGCTGCAACATTGGTGTCAGCTTGAACAAATGCGATACCGTGCGGCCCCTTTTGATTATCTAAATCAATCGTGCGTGTCACGCTTTGACTCACCAAGTCAAATACTGTCAAGCTATCACCTCCCACAAAATCGGTGCTCACGGCGGTTTTTCCATCTTCTGAAACGATCAGTTCGTGTGGGCCTTTTCCTGTCGGTAAGGTATTGATAATGGTCGCGCTGTGAACGTCAATCAGGCTGATACTGTTGTCGGATTTATTAACCACCACAAGCGTCCCTGTCATATTGATCGATTTGGACTTTTCTGGGGACATTGTTTGATAATTACTATCACGTGATAATGGCGATGCTAGTACATTTGTTTGGTTAACATAAATGCTTAACAAAATAAAAAGTAAAACGCCGACTAGTTGTTTTGGAGAATACATGTCATCACCTGTTTTATACATAATCGTTTAAATTAATATGATTCAGCTTTTGCACAGCGTCGTCTGGATTTAATAGAATCCCGTTCCAACGCCAACCAGCAATACCGCTTTTGAAATACCACTGACAACAAAATACAAAAAAGGCCAATAATTTGTAATATTGGCCCCTAACAAAAACAAACCTACTGCTGTTGATTACTTTTTCTTAAAGCCACCCAAACCGGGTGGCATGCCTGGCATTCCACCCATACCACCACCAGGTGGCATCATTCCTTGCATCTGGCGCATCATCTTTTTGGGATTACCGCCGCCCATTTTTTTCATCATTTTTTGCATTTGCATGAACTGCTTCAACATGCGATTCACGTCTTGGATTTGACTGCCAGAGCCCGCTGCAATTCTACGCTTACGAGAGCCTTTTATAACATCAGGTTTTGCGCGCTCGCCGGGCGTCATTGAGTTGATAATAGCTTCCATCTGCACAAACTGTTTATCATTGGCTTTGTCTTTTATCTTTGCGCTCATGCCACTCATGCCTGGTAATTTGTCCATTAAAGACATCATACCGCCCATGTTTTTCATTTGTTCTAACTGATCTTTAAAGTCTTGTAAATCAAAGCCTTGGCCCTTCTGAACCTTCTTTGCTAACTGCTGAGCTTTGGTTTTGTCGACCTTACGCTCGACCTCTTCAATAAGGCTGAGCACGTCTCCCATACCCAATATGCGAGAAGCAATGCGCTGAGGATGAAAGGGTTCGAGTGCATCAAGCTTCTCGCCGATACCCAAAAATTTAATTGGCTTACCGGTAATGTGCCTGACGGATAACGCAGCCCCGCCTCTGGCATCACCATCAGCTTTGGTTAAAATCACCCCAGTTAACGGCAAGGTTTCATTGAACGCTTTGGCAGTATTTGCGGCATCTTGGCCTGTCATGGCGTCCACCACAAAAAGCGTTTCTACCGGCTTGACCGCAGCATGAAGCGCTTTGATTTCATTCATCATCTCTACATCAACCGCCAAACGACCGGCGGTATCGACAATTAATACATCTACAAATTGCTTCTTGGCGTGGCTAATAGCAGATTCGACAATGTCGATAGGTCGTTGCAATGTTGACGACGGGAAAAACTCGACTTGGACTTCTTCAGCAAGCGTCTGCAACTGCTTTATTGCGGCTGGACGATAGACGTCAGCGCTCACGACCATGACTTTTTTCTTATCACGTTCGCGTAAAAATTTGGCTAACTTACCAACACTGGTCGTTTTACCTGCACCTTGCAACCCCGCCATCATGATCACTGCAGGCGGTGTAGCAGCTAAATTTAACCCTTCGTTAGCCGATCCCATAACCGCTTCAAGTTCACCTTGAACAATCTTAATGAACATTTGACCAGGCTGCAGGCTCTTAGAAACCTCAACCCCTACGGCTCGGTCTTTGACGCGTGCGATGAAGTCCTTAACGACAGGTAATGCAACATCAGCCTCTAACAAGGCCATGCGCACTTCGCGTAAGGTGTCTTTTATATTATCTTCTGTCAAGCGCCCTTTACCACTAAGGTTTTGAAGGGTCTTGCCTAGTCTTTCGGTTAGATTCTGAAACATACTTCTAAAATTTTTACGCTATGATTAAAATAGAGTATACAATACTTCTTAGTGAGTTCTAAACGACGAAGCTGAGAATTTGTGAATTAAATACAAATCAAACGAATTAAGTCGGCGATTTTAGGGATTTGTTGATAATGATTAAGCAAGCTAACATGATGGATTATTTACACTATGGGTCATTGGGTGACTAACATGACAGCGACGACTGTGGCGATATTTTTGCCTACGATAGTGCTTTATATAGTGGCGGCAGTGCTTTTTACTCGTCAGTTTTTTAGTACCAAGGCAAACAGCAGTCAAACCCCTGATATAAGAGTCGCCCTGATTATCATGTCGATTGCATGTTTCGGCCATTTTGCACTGATGGTGATAACCTCATACGACATACGACACAATCATCTGAGCATCGCCCACGTTGCCGCAGCATTGTCCTTATTGGTAAGTATGACGATGCTGATAACGAACCGTTATATCAAAAACATTATCTTTTTACCCGTTGTGAGCGGTGTTTCTGCCTTGTTTATCAGCTTACATATGCTCGCACCCGATAGCGCTAAAATTATTACCGACATGCCGATAGGCTTGGTAGGACACATTGTGTTGTCATTATTTAGTTTTGGTGTTTTGAGTATTAGTTTTTTATATGCGGTTCAATTGACATATATCAGCCATCAGTTAAAGCACAAAAAACTGCATCTTCTTAGCGCTACATTGCCTCCGTTAATGCTAGTGGAAACCATTTTGCAAAAGCTTATGCTGGCGGGAACAGTCATGTTGTTTTTGGCCTTGGTAAGTGGGTTTGTGTTTGTACCTAATATGTTTTTAGAGGGCTACGCACACAAAACGTTACTATCGCTAGTTGCATTCGCGATTTATACCATCGCGCTCGTAATTCATTCGCGCATTGGGCTTCGCTCAAGGATTTTGGCGTTGGTAAACTTTGTCGGATTGGGTTTGTTGACCTTAGCCTATTTTGGCAGTCGCATTGTAAGCGAAATGATATTGTAGCGGGCATTAGTGATGGCTATTTGGCATGCTTGCCAAAAAAGTTACGCATGCGAATGTGAGCATAATCCTACAAAACCCTTTAAATTATGCTCAATGAGTGTAAATTTAACGCCTCACATTATTTTTTAATTTTCAAAGGAATCCACCGTTGGACGAAATTCCCCTTAGTACTCTCTTTTTAGTACTAGCTGTTCTTATTTTGCTGTCTGCCTATTTTTCGAGTTCCGAAACAGGCATGATGTCAATCAATCGTTATAAATTAAAGCACTTAGCAAATGAAGGCAATAAAAGCGCAAAGCGTGTTCAGAAGCTGTTGGAGCGACCTGATAAGCTAATAGGGCTTATCTTAATTGGCAATAATTTAGTCAACATTGCCGCATCGTCGGTGGCCACCTTTATTGGGCTTCGCTTGTTTGGGGAATATGGAATAGCGGTGGCAACAACCATCTCAACACTATCATTAACTGTTATTATTCTAATTTTTGCAGAGGTTACTCCCAAAACACTAGCCGCCTTATACCCCGAGAAATTTGCGTTTCCCAGCTCTTTTTTTTTAGTGCCATTATTATTTTTATTGACCCCTTTTGTATATGTGGTGAATGGTTTTACCAACGCATTTTTAGCATTGCTGCGCATCAGCCCATTGAGCGGTGGCGGAGATTCACTAAGCAGAGAAGAGTTGCGCACGGTAGTATTTGAAGCAGGCAGTTTAATACCCAAAAAACACCAAGATATGTTGGTCAGTATACTCGACCTCGAAAAGGTGACGGCGGAAGACATCATGGTGCCACGCAGTGACATCTATGCTATCGATATAAACGATGCTTGGAAGCTAATTCAAAAACAATTAACTCATTCTCAACATACCCGTGTACTGCTCTTCAGGGATAGTATTGATGATGCGGTTGGCTTTGTGCACGTCAGAGATGCATTGCGTTTGCTATCAAAAGATCAATTTAGCAAAGCGACTCTTTTGCGCGCTGTTAAAGAAATATACTTCACGCCTGATTCTACCCCGTTGCATTCTTTAATGTATAAGTTTCAAGGCCAACGTGAACGAATTGCGTTAGTTGTTGATGAATACGGAGACATTCAAGGGCTCGTTACTTTAGAAGATATTTTGGAAGAAATAATAGGTGACTTTACGACAACCATACTACCTGACTATAGCAAAGAAGCGATTGCGCAGCCCGATGGCAGCTACTTGGTAGATGGCAGCGCCAATATTCGCGAACTTAATAAAGAGATGGATTGGCGTTTTCCGACCGAAGGACCCAAAACGCTTAATGGTTTGATTTTAGAGTATTTGGAAGAGATACCCGAAAACAATATTAGCGTAAGACTAGCGGGTTATCCGGTCGAGATAGTAGATATCAGCGGCAACATGATAAAAACAGTGCGCGTGATTCCGAATTTTTACATGGAAGTCAGTAGCCCATCACTCAATTAGCGACAGCGGCGTCCGTAACGAAAGTTCCTCGTCAGGTCCGGTTTTGTGGAAAATCGATAATATTAGATTTGGCTTTTTTAGCCCTCGCAATCTGCTTAAGTGCTTCCACTTTATCATTGAGTTGAGTCAGCTTACTCATGATATCAACGAGCTCATCATCGTAATCGATGTCAGACGCCTTGGCATGTTGTTCAAGCGTTGAATATAAGATCGCGGGTAAAGACTTCTTCATATCGATGGTTGCTTCTACTACTCGATTAATGCTATTTGTTAGTATGTTATCGGTAGTCAAACGCAAAACTAAACTGTTATGCAAAAGACTCAAATGCCTGTCAGGTAAGGCTTTGATAAAACGCTAGTTGTTTTCCACGTTCTTCTATTGGTTCATATTCTATGGCTAATACGTCTGCGGTATCAAAGATACGTGCATTAAACCCGCTGCACATTTTGTCAGACAGCAGACTTACGAATGGCATATGACTGACAATAAGCATACTCTCAACACTTGGCTGTAATTGCATATAGGCATTAATATAGTCTTGTAGATCGTCAACGTTGCCCATCGGTGTGACCATCTCCGAGGTATCGATATTGGCAACAGACAAAAACCGATTGATTGTCATAAGTGTTTGTTGCGTTCTAATATACGGGCTCACCAATGCACTATCGACTAGCACGGCTGCGTTTTTTGACAACTGCTGTAAAACAGGTTGATTATCAGCAGTTTCACTATGGTTTAGTATCTTTGCTGCCGATACCCCTTTTAACTGATTTACAATCCATTTTGTAGCATGCTCTACTTGGGTGACACCAAACGGCGTTAATTCTCGGCTTTTGTCGTCTTGTTTGTAAGGCTCTGCTTCGCCATGGCGCATAATAAAAATTATCATTTTAAATGATTCTTATGGTTTATCGTTTCAAAAATAATGCGAAATTAACATTAGCGTTTGTCGCATAACAAGTATTAATCACTTTTTTTCGCAAGATTCCCTGTGAACCTTTGCAGGCAATTGTTTACATTCATCTAGCCACGGTATTTTGAGCCTGGCGAAGCGCTATAAGGAAGCGATTTGCTAATCACTAAACGAAACACTGCTGTATATAATGACGAGCACACCGCTAATGGCTTGCAAGTTTGCTTCATCCATTGCCCAGATGCCAATAAAAGCGCTCTATCTGTATCTATCAAAGCAGGGCATTACCACGATCCCGATAATTGCCCCGGTCTCGCCCATTTATTTGAACATAGTCTATTTTCTGGTAGCAAAAACTACGCCAATGGCAACCACTTAAATGAGTTATTATCACAGAACTCAGGCTTTCTTAATGCATGGACCAGTGCTGAACTAACAAACTTTCACTTCGATTGCTCCCCTAATGTCTTTTTAGAGGCATGCTCTGTATTACTCGACATGCTAACTCAGCCACTTTTTTCTGAACAAGGGCTAGCACAAGAAATTGAAGCCATTGATGCTGAATTCAAAATGCGCATTAAAGATGACATTAGACGCCTATATGACGTGCATAAAGCGACCTGCAATCCAGCGCATCCCTTCCATCGATTTACCGTTGGTAGCAAACAGATATTCGAAAAATTTACGAGTCATCAATTAGCGCAGATGTTGCGCCAACGTCATACACAGGTTATTCACGCGGCTCGTGTCAAAGTCACGATCGTCTTGCCATTTTTAGAAACAGAAGAATATCGCTACCGAATCCAATCGGACTTACTAGGTCTACTAAATCAGGTCCCCGCTACGAATAGACAAGCACAACAGATGACGCATACCGCGTTGCAAACAATGCCGTTGTATAAGCACGAGCACCTGCGCAAGTTAATTCACGTCAAGCCAGTAAAAACCACACGCAATGCAATAATCACCTTCGCACTTCCCGCTATTGAGCAATGGCGAGATTACAAACCCTTGTTGATGCTCTCGCATTTAATTGAGGATTTGCACGAAGGCGGTCTTGCGAGTTTTTTAAAACAGCATCAGTGGATAACGGATATTACCGCTGGGGGAGGAATCTCAGGTCTTAGTTTTCAAGAGTTTTCAATAAACTTAAAACTCACTCACGAGGGAGCGCGTCAATTACCGACGATACTTGCTTACCTCCTGCAGTTCTGTGAGCAATTACATGAAGCGCTACTTGAGCATTGGCGGATCTGTGAAAAAGCCAGTCAACTAGCGCTACAAGCTCTGCATAGCGGCGCCCCTCCCCCCGTTGATGAAGCAGTGAACGTTGCATCAAGACTGCACGAGATGGGCTTAGATGACGCGTTAAAAACAGATACCTTAATCGATGTTGAGGACCAAGATTCGACGAGTGCAAGAGTAGCATTTCATTCAGTCACACAGCTATTAAGCGAAGATAACATGCGCGTTTTTCTGATTGACCCTGAGTTTAATTCCAGCATAAGCACTCAACAATACTCAGTTCCCTACCTGATAACGCCACTATTGGTTAAAGCTGACCTTGCAAAGAAAACGTTTACATTGCCTGCGCGTAATAAATACATGCCAAACTTAATCGCTGATAAGGTCAAAAGGCCTGCGTCACCTTTGCTTCAGTTAGTGTCAGGGCGCACACCTTTGTGGTCAGCATTTTCGCCTGCGTTTGATGCCAGCAAGGGAGACATATATATTTCAATTGAGCAGGCCAGTATGCTTGGGTCAGCGCATAACGCAGCCATCAAAAAGCTCTGGTTGAGTATGACCACACAAAAGCTTGAATTACAATTCGGCGCGGCTGAGTTTGCTGGCTTACACTATCGCTTGTATGGACATCAAGCTGGCCTTACGCTTCACATCGGCGGATTTGCCGAGAAGCAATTTTTACTGGCGCTAGAGGTTATTCAACAGATTCAACAGCAGCATTGTTCTGTGACGATATTTGAACAAGCAAAAAACAATCTGCTAAATGGTCTCCAAAACGCACTGCTAAACAAACCCATTAATCAGCTGTTTTTTGATCTCAATTGCCTGCTACAAAACAATACTTACTCTCACCAAGAGCTTAGCAACGCCTTGCAATTGATTACCTTAAGTGAGGTTTGCGCGCAATCGGCGCTATACTTTAAAAACTGCTTTATCGAGACGCTTTGCGTTGGCGCACATGATAATGTTGATTTGTATACCTTTAATGAACGCTTATCCAATCTTTTGCCGGCAACAACACGCCAGGCAAGAAACACCAAAGCAGTTGCGAGTTTAAAGCAAATGCGTGCATATGTCGGTCAATCATTGCCTATCGAGCAGTCTGCTAGCTTATGTTATTTTCAGGCACCTGATAAAACCACGCGCAGCACTGTACTGATGATATTTATGGAGAAGCTGCTTTCTGCGTTGCTGTTTGACCAACTCAGAAACAAACGACAGTTAGGTTATCTAGTGGGTTGCGGCTATATGCCCGTAAATCAGCACCCGGGGTTGGCGATTTATGTGCAGTCTGGCAAATATTCAAGTAGCGACTTAAGCAACATTATGTTGGCTGAACTGGCTAAAATAATCGAACGCACCGCGCTGACTGAAAGAAGAGTCGCGAGTTTGAAAAAAACGTTGATGGAGCAATTTGCTGTCAGTTACACCAGCCACGCTCAATTCGCACAAAAACAATGGATCAACTTAGATAGTCCCCATCCAAGTGCAGAAGATGAGCGATTGCAAAAGGGCTTTGCCGAGCTTACGCTCTCAGACATCAATCAAGCATTGCAAGACTTGATAAGCCTCGATTCAGTAAAAATGATATGTTTAAACAAAAGCAGTGATATATACCAAGAAGATAGTCGATGGGTATCGCAACAAACGATGAAAGATTTTCTGCATTCCTAGTTTTCCGCGTGCTTGATGCTGCCGATATACAAGGCCTAGCGCGCAGTTTTTTTGATATTCAGCCTCAGATAAAAAAAGCCAGCAATGCTGGCTTTTGATTACTGCTTTGACGACTAATAAAAAGTCGTTTTTTTGGTTTGCATATCTAACAAGATTTTAGCGGGTGCATACTTATCAGAATAAGTCTTTGCGTAGTGTTGCAAACGCACGACCAAGTGGTCAATGCCCATGCTGTCCATGTATTTAAACGGTCCACCCAAAAACGGCGGGAAGCCAATACCAAAGATTGCGCCGATGTCTCCATCGCGTGGGTTACGAATAACACCTTCTTCTAGGCACATGGCAGCTTCGTTTAACATCATTAACAAACACCGTTCTAAGATGGTGTCATTAGAAAATTTCTCTTCGGGGCTGACATTCAGTAACTTATAAACCGATTCGTCGATTTCTTTACCTGGTTTTTTAGCCGCGTAATCATAAAATCCTGACTTGTTCTTTTTCCCTTTACGACCACTTTCCAATAATTTATCAAACGCCGCTGGCGAATTGAAACGCTCGCCGAACTGCCCTTTCAAAATAGGAATTATTTTTGTCCCCACATCGATGCCAACTTCATCTAACAACTTAAAAGGTCCGACAGGGAAACCAAACTTAACAATCGCTTTGTCGATCGCCGCGAGTGATTGCCCGTCCACGGCCATAAAACCAGCCTCACTCATATACGGTGCTAATATTCGATTGACGTAAAAGCCAGCACCGTCTTTGACAACGATTGGCGTTTTACCTTGTCTTTTAGCAAACTCTACCGTAGTAGAGATTGTTTGTTCTGATGTGCCTTCATGCGGAATTACTTCGGCGAGTGGCATTTTGTCGACAGGTGAAAAATAGTGTAAACCAATAACATTTTCTGGCCTAGCCGCTTTTGCAGCGATATCTGCGATAGGAATTGAGGATGTATTGGATGCAAAAATAGTGTGTTCGTTGCAATGTGTTTCGATCTCAGCAACCATTTTTTGCTTGAGTTCTACATTCTCAAACACCGCTTCAATGACCATATCATTCTTGCTGTAACCGCTATAATCTAAACAGCCCGTCAGATTTGACATTTGCTTCTGCATTTCACTGTGCAACATAAAACGCTTTTTAACTTTTTTATTTAAAATATCGTAACTATAGCGCATTGCGCCAGCGATACCCTCGGGCGCTATATCCTTGATTCGCGCTGGCACTTTTGCTTTAGTAGCCGTTACAAATGCAATACCACCGCCCATCAAACCACCGCCCAAAACGCCAATGCGGTTTACTTTTGATGGTTTAACTCCTTTTACACCCGACTCTTTTTTCATTTCCGTCGTCGCAAAGAAAATCCCACGCAGTTGTTTTGATTCGGGCGTCATCACCAACTCACCAAAGCGCCTTGCCTCTGTCTCATATCCTTTGCGAGGGTTATCCATTCCTGCTTCTATACAATCAATGATAGCCATGGGAGCAGGATATTTACCCATGGTTTTTGCAAGCGTTGCCTGACGCGCTTTTTTAAATAAAATATTACGCCCAAACCCAGTGTTTTCAAGCACTCTGGCCGTCATGTCTTTTTTTAAGCTACGTTTTTTTATTGGCTTTTGCGCCATTTCAATGGCGACATCTAACAAGATTGACTGCGGCACCATATCGTCCACGATGCCGTATTTTTTAGCCTGCTTGGCGCGCACGGGGCTGCCTGTTAACATCATTTTCATTGCTTGTTGTACGCCAATCAAAGCTGGCAAGCGCTGCGTTCCGCCGCTACCCGGCAGCAAGCCTAGCTGAACTTCTGGCAAGCCGATTTGGGTTTTGTCGCTGTCACTGCACACGCGATAATGACACGCCAATGCCAACTCTAGTCCACCGCCTAATGCAGGTCCGTGAATAGCAGCAACAAAGGTTTTCTTTGAAGCTTCTATGCGATCAAATATAACTTGCCCCTGGGTAGAAAGTGTTTGTGCATCCAGAGCACTCTCACACGCATCTAACATTGACACGTCAGCGCCCGCAACAAATGAGTCAGGTTTGCCGCTAACCAAGACGACACCCTTTATAGCAGAATCGCTTTGAATTTCATTTAGGATCGTATCTATCTCTGTGCCAAAATCAGCTTTGAGGGTATTCATGCTCTCGCCCGGCACATCCATCGATAGAAAGGCGATGCCATTTTCATTTTTTGTTAAGGTAAAAGCGCTCATTATTCTGTCTCCACAATCATTGCTGCACCAAGTCCACCTGCAGCGCACGCGGTAAGTAGGCCTGAACCACCACCTCGTCTATTTAATTCGTTTAACATTTGCGTGATCATTCTTGTACCTGTCGCGGCAAACGGATGACCATATGCCAAAGAGCTACCCATCACATTAAATTTGTCCATATCAATGTTGCCAGTCGCTTTTGACCTACCTAACTTTTCTTGCGCAAATTTGTCACTGGCAAACATTTTGACGTTAGCCAAGGTTTGCGCAGCAAATGCTTCGTGCATTTCTATCAGGGTTAAGTCACCTAGCACCATTCCCGCTCTATCCAATGCAATTGGGGTCGCATACGATGGCCCCATCAACATGTCCTGCCACACATCAATCGCTGAAAATGCATAGCTTTTCAAATAACCAATAGGCTTGTAGCCTAGTTCTTTAGCACGGCTCTCAGTCATCATAATCACTGCCGATGCACCATCTGTTAATGGTGTAGCGTTAGCGGCTGTGACGCTGCCATGTTTTTTATCAAATACTGGTCGCAACTTTGCGTAACTTTCAACTTTAGAATCGAAGCGAACATTGTTGTCACGAGAAAAAGGCGCTTTGTAGGGCTCTGGATAAGCCGTCATGACTTCACCATCCAAATTACCCGCGTCCCAATTTTTGGCAGCAAGGCTATGCGAGCGATGCGCTAATTCATCCTGAGCCTGGCGCGTAATACCATGTGTTTTGGCCATTTGCTCCGCCGTTTGGCCCATTGACAATCCGGTTGAGTATTCCGCGACTGCGGGTGGCACTGGTAACAAATCTTTGAGACCTAGCTTTTTCAAAACACTGAGCTTTTGACCGAGTGTTTTAGTTTTTTGTAAATCGACTAGTGCCCTAGCCAATGTCTTTGAAACACCAATTGGCGATACCGAGGTCGAATCAGCCCCCCCTGCTATGCCCACTTCAATATTGCCTGCAAGCATTGACTCAGCAATATTAACCGTAGATTGAAAGCTAGTCGCACACGCCCTCGACACGCTGTACGCGTCGGTGTGAACATTCATACCTGTGCCCAAAACGATTTCACGAGCAATGTTTGGCGCGGCGGGCATCTGCACAACCTGCCCATAAACAAGCTGTTCGACAATGGCGGGATCAATCTCGTGTTTAAGCATCAATTCATTGACAACCATTTTGCCCAAATCGACAGCGGGAACACCGTGAAAATTGCTAGCCATTTTTGCAAACGGCGTACGTAAACCCGCGACAATCGCAATGCGATCGCCACTTTGAGTTTTTAAAGATTGTTGCTTTGCCATTCTGGATTCCTTTAAAATATCGACCATCTGGTCAGACCTCTAGCGAGTTATTGTGTCAAAACCTCGTGCAAATTTCAATTACTATCGTATCCATATGATTTCATTATTGTTTTAAATTATTATGATGCGCATTTCAAAAAAACGGCAAAAACAGAACCTTTGGTACTTTGCAGAGTCAGACGTTGTAATTCAATTAATCATCCATATATAAACATAGCCTATAACAACGGGGTGCGATACCCAATAAAACAAATATCCGCAACATTAACTCATGCAAAGGTAATTAAATGGCAGTCACTCATTTCAAACAACTTCAGGCCCACTTAGATTCTCAGGTCATCGGTCAACCACGATTAACTCAAAGTATCCTGATCGCATTGTTAGCAGATGGTCATTTATTAGTTGAAGGTCCTCCTGGTCTCGCAAAAACACGAGCGGTTAATGCTCTGTCTGATGGTATTGAGGCTGACTTTCACCGTGTTCAATTTACACCGGATTTGTTACCGGCTGATTTAACCGGTACTGATATTTATAGACCCGAGACAGGCGAGTTTATTTTTCAAAAAGGTCCGCTGTTTCATAACTTGGTGCTTGCAGATGAAATTAACCGCGCACCGGCAAAGGTCCAATCTGCTCTGCTTGAAGCAATGGCGGAGCGCCAAATCACGGTGGGTAACACTACCTATAAATTATCCGACCTGTTTTTGGTAATGGCCACTCAAAACCCCTTAGAACAAGAAGGCACTTATCCACTTCCTGAGGCCCAATTAGACCGCTTTTTGATGCATGTCGAAATCGATTATCCAGACGCTGATACGGAATTAAAAATACTTCGTTTAACACGCGGGGAAGCGATAAACTCGGCAAAACCGATTGTCGACAAGTTGAGTCAGCTAGATATCAATAAAGCGCGGCAAGACATCATGTCAATGCATGTCTCTGAAAGTCTAGAGGCTTATATTGTGCAACTAATCATGGCGACCCGCAAACCAGCCACGTACAGTGATGCCTTAGCGAGTTGGGTAGAAATTGGTGCGAGCCCACGCGCAACCATCGCATTGGAAAGATGCGCCAGGTCTCACGCATGGTTAGCCGGTCGTGATTTTGTAGGGCCTGACGACGTTCAGGCAGTCATGCATAATGTGTTACGTCATCGCCTAATATTGAGCTACCAAGCCCAAGCTGAGGGCATCACAGCCAACCGAGTGTTGGACGAAATACTGAAGCTAGTCCCCACGGCTTAACCAAGGAGTCCTTGCTTAATGTCGTCACAAAAGCAAATTAATGCTTGGCTAGATAAATACCAAACCAACGGGGTTTCGGTTGCTTTGCCCGAGCTAATTAGTTATCGAAATTTTGCTAATCGCTTAAACTTGTCGCCCACAAGAGATATTGCCGGTGCCCTGTCGGGCGCCGATCGTTCTAAGATAAAAGGCCGCGGCATGGAATTTGATGAAGCACGCCATTATCAGCCCGGCGATGATATAAGGTGCATAGATTGGCGTGTCACTGCGAGGACAGGCAAAACTCATACAAAAATATTTAGAGAAGAAAGAGAGCGTCCGGTTTTTGTGATGGTTGATTTTATGCGCTCAATGCACTTTGGCACTGAATTTTTGTCAAAGTCTGTACAAGCCTGTCATCTTGCTTCATTTATCATATGGAATGCGGTTAAGCGTGGAGACAAGGTAGGCGGCTTATTTTTTAATGAAAATACGGATGTTGAGTTTAAACCAAAAGCGCAAGCTAAGAGCGCGCTAACCCTGCTGCAAAAGATGCTAGAAGTACAAAACGTATCAACTGCGCAAAGCGAAACACACAGTATCTCGATCGAACAAATCTACATTAAAAATGTCCAGCGCCTTCGATACTTAGCAAAACCCGGGTCTTTGGTCTATTTAATCAGCGACTTTAACGCAATATCTGAAACAGCGCTTAATACGATAGGTGCAATTAGTCGGCACTGCGAGATAAAGTCAGTTGTAATATCCGATCCAATGGAGCTCTCGCTGCCTAACATAGGCGTAAGACAAAATTTAAGTATTACTGATGGCTCTAAAAGACAACAATTACAATTGGGTGAGCTCAAAACACGCGAGCATTATCAGCAACAGCAAAACGCTCATTTTGAGCAAATCAAACAAGGGTTTGCCAAATTTAGAGTTCCTTGTCGATCTGTGACCGCTAGCAAACCGATAGAGCAGCAGGTAAATCAATTTGATTTAGGAGAACGGTTGTAATGCAGGCTGGACCAAATCCACTCGATCAATTAGCCGATGTTACCTTAGGCGACGACATTACTTGGTGGCCACTGGCATGGGGATGGTGGGCGATTATTGCTTTAGTATTGGTTGTTACAGCCATCTCAATAGGGCTATTTTTGGCGCACCGCAAACGGACAAAGATAAAAAGAGATGCACTGCAGGAATTACAACAACTCGATTTATCCGCCGGCGACGCCGACGGCAATATGCATGCAATTCTGAAAAATGCTGTATTAAAATATTACCCTTTGCACAACGTTGCGCGACTATCTGGCGAACCTTGGCGAGCTTTTTTAACCGAGCAAATGATGGCGAAAAACAAAAACGTTACTCAAACAGCCGACCAAGTTACGGCTGACATTTTTAGATTAGAACAAAGCTTATACACCGCCGATGTGAATGACACTGCTGATTCTGCCGTGCTCGAACAAACACGGGCTAATATTACCACATGGATAAAAGCATCAATGCCTCCTAAAGATGATGGGAAGGAGAATCAAAATGTTTGAGTTTGCGTCGGTTTATATGTTTTTAGCACTGCCTTTGCCGCTTGTATTGCGCCTTATATTGTCAGCTAAGCAACAACAGCAGAGCGCTGCGCTGTTGGTACCGAGTTTTATAAAAGGTTCGCACAGCGCATCTGCTAAAACCGCTAGCTCGTCATTCAATTTGTTGATAGCAAGCATTATTTGGCTCTTACTGGTCACCGCTGCTGCTCGTCCTCAGTGGCTTGGGGAGGCTGTGTCTATTCCGAACGAAGGTAGAGATTTAATGATTGCGGTCGACTTGTCTGGCAGCATGAAAATGGAAGATATGGAGATAAACGGCAGTTTAGTTGATCGCTTGGTAATGACAAAAAGCGTCTTATCTGATTTTATCAAACGCCGTGTTGGCGATCGACTCGGCCTTATTTTGTTTGCTGACACTGCCTACCTGCAAGCGCCTCTTACATTTGACCGCGAGACAGTTGCTACCTTGCTTGACGAGACAGTCATTGGCCTTGTGGGCGAAAAAACAGCCATAGGAGATGCTATTGGCCTTGCAGTAAAGCGCTTTGATCAAAAAGAAAAATCAAACCGGGTGCTGATATTAATGACTGATGGTCAAAATACGGCGGGCAGAATATCACCGGAAGAAGCCAACGAATTGGCCATCAATTACAACGTTAAAATATATACCATTGGCGTAGGTGCAGATGAAAAAGTAATTAATAGCTTTTTTGGCCAGCGTCGCGTCAATCCTTCAGCAGATTTAGACGAATCGATGTTGACCCGAATTGCCACAAGCACAGGTGGCG
>Ga0115565_10001697_pt1 | contig 17866 bp, 12 predicted proteins | sample COGITO_mtgs_1105_FD_87199 | JGI IMG/M metagenome (GOLD analysis project Ga0115565, IMG submission 87199) | Pelagic marine microbial communities from North Sea - COGITO_mtgs_110530 | ecosystem: Environmental > Aquatic > Marine > Epipelagic | place: Germany:Helgoland, sampling site Kabeltonne... | reverse complement strand
GATGTTTTAATAACCGAAAAAAATATTGGTTTAGAAGATTTGAGCTTATTTAGAATTGTGGATACTGCTGATGAAGCTGTAGAACATTTAAATAAATTTTATGCTAAATATCAATTAAAACCAAACTTCTAAGAATTTTCGGAGTTTCTTTTTTTAAAAAATACTGCTATTTTAATTTATCATTTATTCATTTTTAAATACTAATATTGTAAAACTTTTTTTATTTTTAGAAAGATAAAAATGAAGTGCTTTTTAAAAAATTAGTGATAATGAATTTGAATACTTATAGTATAAAATTATACTTTTTATATACAAATGTTTATAAACCCTTAAAATTGATAAAAATTTAATTTGAAAAGGTTTATAAACATTTTTATTTTTTATTGTTTTTTTATCTGCACGTATTCTTTTGCGCAAGAGAATTCTATTGCCATAAAAGCCAATTTAAATGCAGAGAAAAGTGAGTTATTTATAAAACAAGAAATTGTTTTTGTAAATTCTACCGATTCAATTTTATCAAAAATATATCTTCATAATTGGGCAAATAGTTTTAGAGATCGAAAAACACCTTTATCAAAAAGACTTATTAAAGATTTTAGAAAAGATTTATACTTTGCCAAACAAGAAAATTTAGGGGAAACTACTATAAAAAATCTAACTATAAATTTTGAAAACGTTGCTTTTGGTGAGTTAGAAGACCAAGCTGATATTCTTGAAGTTGATCTTATTAAACCGCTATTAAAAAATGATAGCGTTAAAATATCATTAAATTATGTTGTAAAAATTCCTAGCGCCAAATTTACGGGTTATGGTAAAAAGAAGGACGGTTTTCATTTACGTTTTTGGTATATAACTCCAGCAGTTTACGATCAAGGTTGGCAGCTAATGAGCAATTTAAACATCGACGATTTATATGAAAAAGCAACTGATTTTACAATCGATTTAGACATACCTAAAGAATATGTTTTAGAAAGTAATTTATATCAACATGAAACAAAAAAAGAAACTTTAACAAACTATTACTTAGTGGGTAAAAGTAAAACAGATGTTATTTTAGGTATCAACAAAAAAGTACAACTCAAAACTTTTAAAACTAAAAAAGTTGTTGTGTATACAGATGTTTTTAATGAAGATTTAAAAGATAGCACTACTATAGCAATTTTAGCAAGAGAATTTGCTTTTTTAGAAAAGTACCTAGGCAAATACCCTCATAAAGAAATTTATGTTGATAAAGCAACACAAAGCAAAGATCCTGTTTATGGATTAACGCAACTTCCTAGTTTTTTAAGACCTTTTAAAGAAGAATTTAAATATGATTTAACCATGTTTAAAGCCTTAAGCAAAAAGTTCATAGAAAATACTTTGCTCTTAAATAAGAGGCAAGATTACTGGTTGTTAGATGGTTTACAAAACTATTTAATGATTGAATATATTGAGCAATTTTATCCTGATGCTAAATTGATTGGTAAGTTTTCTGATACTTGGTTTATCAATAAGTTTCAAATTTCGAAAGCTAGTTTTAATGACAAATATCCATTAGTTTATCAATTTGTATCTCGTAGTTTTTTAGATCAATCTTTAGCAACTTCTGCAGATTCTTTATCAAACTTTAACAGAAGAATAGCCAACAAATATAAAGCTGGCCTAGCTTTTAGATATTTAAAAGGTTTTATCGGAGATAGTGTTCTAAATAATACAATTCAAGAATTTTATCAAAAAAATCAAACAAAAATAGTAACTAGTAAAGATTTTAGAAATCTTTTAGAATCTAAAACCAACAAAAAATTAGATTGGTTTTTTGGCGATTTTATAAAAACCAATAAAAAAATAGATTATACCATAGATGAACTTGTAGAAAAAGAAGATAGTTTGCAAGTTACCATCAGAAATAAAAGAAATATAACAACCCCAGTTCTTTTATATGGTTTAAATGATCGAGAAATTATATTCAAAAAATGGTACACAGGTATCGAAGATACTTCAACTGTTAACATCCCAAAACAAGGCATTAACAAAGTTACTTTAAACTACGAAAACTTATACCCAGAATTAAATACGCTAGATAATTGGAAGCGATTACAAGACAAAATTTTCAACAAACCTTTAAAATTTAGTTTGATGAAAGACATTCAAGATCCATATTATAATCAGGTCTTTTATCAACCCAATTTTGCTTATAATTTTTACAATGGTTTAATTCTAGGAGTAAGTTTGCACAATAAACCAATCATTAAAAGAAATTTAGAGTTCTCAATAGCACCTTCTTTTGCAACCAAAAGTGGTTCAGTTGTAGGTTCTTTTTCTGTTTTATACCATCAATATTTTGAGGAAACTAGTATTTACAAAATCATGTATGGAGTTTCTGGTGCAACATCAGATTATGCACCAAATTTATCTTACAAATCTTTTGTACCTTTTGTAAATATGATTTTTAAAAGAAAAGATTTAAGAGATGCCACTCAAGAATCTATTACTGCAAAATTATTACATATTGATAAAGAAGTTCCTTTTGATCAACCAAAAACGGAAGAAGATAACTACAGTGTTTTTAGCTTGAGTTATAACTACGTAAACCCAGATATTATTGAAGAATTTAGACAAAATTATGGTTTAGAAATTGCCAATAATTTCTCTAAAGTTACTGCAGATATAAGATACAGATCTTTATCTTCTTCAGATACTCAGTTAGATTTTAGATTTTATGTTGGCTCTTTTTTAAGCAACAGATCTACTGGAGATTACTTTAGTTTTGGTTTGGACAGACCTAATGATTATTTATTTCAATTGAATTATTTTGGACGCTCTGAACAATCTGGTATTTTTAGCCAACAATTTATTATTGCAGAAGGTGGTTTTAAATCTGTTTTACCAACAAGGTTTGCGAATCAATATATGGTTTCGCTAAACTCTAGTATTGGTATATGGAGATGGGTTGAATTTTATAATGATGTTGCTTTTTTAAAAAATAAACAACAACCTTTATATTTTGGGTATAATAATGGAATTCGACTAAATTTTATTCATAATATTTTTGAAATCTATTTTCCTTTATATTCTAATAATGGTTGGGAAGTAGGACAAAGTGCTTATGCTGAAAAAATTAGATTTACAATTAATGGAAATATAGGTGCAATTTATAATTTCTTTAGAAGAGGACTTCTATAAATTAAGACAGAAAAATTTTTATTGTATAATTCTTAACAATAATATCCATTTACATGATTTTCTTAACATATTCTTAATAAAATACTATATTTTTAAATATCAACTAAAAAAACTATCTTTGTAATTGTTAAATCCAAAAACTTATGTTGCAAAAAACTATTCCTTTAAATACGCAAGAAATTACTTTTAACGATTTTAAAAAAGAAGTTTTAAGTGATTATAAAATTGCTAGAATTAGCAGAGAATGTAGTTTACTTGGCAGAAGAGAAGTACTTACAGGAAAAGCAAAATTTGGTATTTTTGGTGATGGAAAAGAAGTACCACAATTAGCTATGGCAAAAGCTTTCAATAAAGGTGATTTTAGATCTGGTTATTACAGAGATCAAACTTTTATGATGGCAATTGGCGAGTTAACAGCACAACAATTTTTTGCAGGTTTATATGCGCATACAGATATCAATGCAGACCCAATGTCTGCAGGAAGACAAATGGGTGGGCATTTTGCAACCCATAGTTTAAACGATGATGGCAGTTGGCGAGATTTAACAAAACAATACAATTCTAGTTCAGATATTTCTCCAACAGCTGGGCAAATGCCACGTTTATTAGGTTTGGCACAAGCATCAAAAATTTATAGAAACGAAAAAAGTGTTCAAGATAAAACCAAGTTTTCTAACAAAGGAAATGAAGTTGCTTGGGGAACTATTGGAAACGCAAGTACAAGTGAAGGGTTGTTTTTTGAAACCATAAACGCAGCTGGAGTTTTACAAGTACCAATGGTTATGAGTGTTTGGGATGATGAATATGGAATTTCAGTTCACGCAAAATATCAAACTACAAAAGAAAGCATCTCAGAAATTTTAAAAGGTTTTCAGAGAGATGAAAAAAATAAAGGATATGAAATTTTTGTAATTAATGGTTGGGATTATGTTCAATTGATGGACGTTTATCAAAAAGCAGCAAAAATTGCAAGAGAAGAACATGTGCCTGTTTTAATTCACGTTAAAGAATTAACACAACCTCAAGGCCACTCAACTTCTGGCTCTCATGAACGTTATAAAGATAAAGACCGTTTACAATGGGAAAAAGACCATGATTGTATTACAAAATTTAAAGAATGGATTTTAGAGTTTGAACTAGAAACTGAAAATGGAGATATTTTACGTTTTGTAGATGGAGAAGAAGATTTAATTAATATTGATAGAGAAGCAAAAAAAGAAGTTACCAATGCAAAAAGAAATGCTTGGAATTCGTTTTTAAACGAAATAAAATCGGAACTTATTGAGGCTACTGATTTACTAAAAAGAGTAGCAGTAAAAAGTACGAACGAGAATTTTATTAATAAATACACAAACGATTTAAGCACAATTTCCGAACCAACAAGAAAAGATGTTTTATCAACAGTAAAAAAATGTCTTTGGTATTTAAGAGATGAAGAATTTGGCGAAAAAATTGAACTTCAAAACTTTATAAAAGCTGCACAAAAAAATGCACATTATAAATATTCTACACATTTATTAAGTGAAACTTCTTTAAATACAACTGGTATTTTAGAGAAAAAACCAACCTACAATCAAGATAAAAATTTAGTAGATGCAAGAATTATAATGAGAGATAATTTTGATGCCATTTTAACTAAACATAAGGATGTTGTAATTTTTGGAGAAGATGCTGGTTTTATTGGTGATGTAAATCAAGGTTTAGAAGGTTTACAAGATAAGTTTGGAAATATTAGAATTTCCGATACTGGAATTAGAGAAGCAACCATTTTAGGACAAGGAATTGGCTTAGCAATGAGAGGTTTAAGACCCATTGCAGAAATACAATATTTAGATTATTTGTTGTATGCGCTTCAAATTATGAGTGATGATTTAGCAACATTACGTTACCGAACTTTTGGCAAACAAAAAGCACCTTTAATTATTAGAACTCGTGGACATAGATTAGAAGGTATTTGGCATGCAGGATCACCTATTGGAGGTATTATTAATAATGTAAGAGGAATTCATGTTTTAGTGCCTAGAAATATGACCAAAGCTGCCGGTTTTTATAACACGCTTTTAGAAGGTGATGATCCTGGATTAGTAATTGAATGTTTAAATGGTTACCGATTAAAAGAAGAATTACCAACCAATTTAGGTGATTTTAAAACACCAATTGGCGTTGTTGAAACCATCAAAGAAGGAACTGACATTACTATTGTTTCTTACGGTTCTACTTTAAGAATTGTAGAAGATGCAGCAAAAGATTTAGCACAGGTTGGTATTGATATCGAAATTATTGATGCACAAAGTTTATTACCTTTTGATTTAAAACACGATTGTGTAAAAAGCGTTGCAAAAACAAATAAATTATTAGTGATTGATGAAGATGTTCCTGGAGGCGCTTCTGCTTATATTTTGCAAGAAATTTTAGAAAACCAAAACGCATTTCAATATTTAGACAGCAAACCAGCTACTTTATCTGCCAAAGCACACAGAACAGCTTACGGAACTGATGGTGATTATTTTTCAAAACCTTCTGCCGAAGATATTTTTGAAAAAGTATATGAAATTATGCACGAATATAATCCATCTAAATTTAAGAGTTTGTATTAATTCTTTTGACAAAAAATAAAAATCCCAATCAAAAATTTGATTGGGATTTTTTATGACCTAAACTTTACTAAAAGTAATTTCACTAAAATTAAACTCGTAATAAATCGTTATTTTAATTTGATAACTTTCTTAATTTCTCCAAAAGTTAGCGCGAGCATCTTGCTCCCAAGTTGGCGCGAGCATCTTGCTCGTGCTTTAGCTCGTGCCAAAAATTAACTTAAAACTTGTATAAAATTTTAAAAATTCGATAATAAAAAATCTCTTCCAAAAAAATCTAAAACTATTTTGCAAAACTTTAATGGCACGAGTTTGAAACTCGCGCTAACGATAATTAATAAAAAAAACCGAGTTATCGCACGTATCTTGCTCGTGCTTTAATTTAATTCAAATCTATTTCTAAAATAGTAGCATCATCATTTCCATAATTTCTGGCACTACTATATTTCCAATCTATAGGATTTGTTACAAAACCTGCTTTTACAGGATTTTGATGTATATAATTCAATTTTTGTTCAAAAACTTTTAATGACCATATTTCTATTGGATGATTATTCTGTTGCCAAAACTGTTTATTGGTTACATTACTATTTTTTTTACCTGCTCTTTCAAACATCCATAACATCCAATCTCGTCTACTTTCTTGGGCATTTTCTTCTATCATTTTTAAAAGTTTCCTAGATGTAAAACCTTTAAAATCTCTCATCAAACCTGAAGGATCATTTAAAGAGGAACTAAATATTAAGTGAATATGGTTTGTCATAATACAATATCCATAAATTTCCATTCCTTTGTTTTTTCTGCAGAAATCTAAAGACTCTGTAATACAATTAAAATATAAATCTCTTGTAAATACATCTATCCAATTTACAATTGCAAAACTTATAAAATAAGCACCTGACTTTTCTCTAAATTTATATTTTCTACTCATATAGCTAAAATAATCAATTTTCTTTTGTTAGTTAAAGACGCGATTGTAAGCAGTCAGTTTATTTTAGAAAGTATTAAAACCAGAATTATTTCTTTTTTTTCAAAAATTACAACATTTTGTTATTCTGCCAAATATAGAAGTTGTTTACGTTCACGAGCAGGATGCTCGCGCCAAATAGGATTTATTTTATTATACTTAGTTGTAAATTCAAAGAAGTTGTTTTGCTTTTAGGAAAAAAAGGTTTTTCCTCAGGGATAATTAATTTATCTAATTGATTATTTAATACAAATTGGTGTTGTTCTTTTACAAATGGGGATATATTTTCAATTGCTAAAATATCTTCTTTAGCATATCTTTTTATTTCTTCATTTCTAATCCCAATTTGTATCGCTCTTCTTGCTATTTTATCTCCATAAGGATTATGGTCTGGATCCCATTGTAAACGGATATTCGAGTTTTTTAATGATAATTTCCAAGAATCTCTATCACCATAAAGATCTTCTTGATAACTGGAATAAACAGCTTTATTTAAATAACGTTCAAACGCTTCTCGTTTTAAATGAATAGCCAATACAATTTCTTGACCCTCTTTTGTTCCCCAGCCATTTCTGTACATCATCCATAAAAAGTTTGGTTTAATCCAAGTCATTCTATTGAAACTAAAAGCATCTCCAAAATATTGATTTTTAGCTGCAAAATCCCCGATTTCTGATCTATAAGATTGATAAACAATTATTTTTTCATCATCAAACTGAGCCATTATATGATAAGCTGTTTGAGGCCAATCTTTAAGTTGTTCTTTATATAACTTTGTTTTTATGTTCATTTTTTTAATTGTTAAAATCAATAAAATCTGATGGCACAACATCCGTTAACCAAACTCCATTTTCTGATTTGTAAAATTTGTGTCCTTTATTCTGCATTTCTAAAGCTCTGACAACAAGAATAATTGCTTTTCCTCTCCTAGAACCAACTTTTAGGGCTGTTTCTTTATCTAGACTTAAATGTACGTGTTGTCTTTTCATTTTTTGTAATCCCTCTAACTTTATGGCAGGAATAAATCTTTCTACGGTTCCATGAAATAAAAATTCTGGAGGAGTTTGAGCAACTAAATCTAAATTAATGGTTTTTAGTGAGTGCCCTTGATTTGCTCTTATTTTAGTTTTATCCTCATTAAAAGAAAATCTTTTTTTATCGTTGGTAATAACAATCTCCTCTAATGCTTCAAAAGTGAATTGTAATTTTGATTTTTCTAAAATATCGTTAACAAATGCCCAGCCATTTTCATCTAATTCTAATCCTATTTTTTCAGGTTGATGTCTTAAAATTAAACTTAAAAATTTACTAATTTTATTTTTATATTGTTCCGTCATTTTATTTTATAATACTTTAAACTGAGTAACAAAATCATCATGAATATCTTTATAACTATTGGTACAAAAAACATGATTTACAGATTCTTTTAATTCATCTAAACCATAATTAAATTGTGCGTGAGTTACATATAAAAAAACATGTTTTGCTCCCATTATTTTTAATTCGTTTGCTAACAGCTTAAACGTTCTTCCTCCGTCAGCTAAATCATCAACAATTAAACAATCTTTTTGATACACATCTCCTTGAATTTTAATTTTAGGAATACCATCAACACGAATTTTATTGGAAGGTATAATGTCTGCATTTAATTTCTCTGCAATTTCGTGCGTAGTTTTATAGACACCAGCATCAGGACTAATTAAAACAGGATTTCCGATTTTATGATAAGCTTTTTTTACGTAATTAAAACTTTTTATTTCTATTGAATTATCAATCAAAGCTAATGCCACTGAACTATGAGGATGTAGAATTTCAACTTTATCAAAATTCATACTATTAATAAATTTTGCAATCACTTTTAAATCAAAAGATTCATTTTTATAAAATCTTCTATCTGAACGCTGACCTATTAAACAATAAATTGTAAGTATTGAAATTTCATTTTTATGTTCTAAAATGGCATCCCAAGCTTCTTTTATCGAAGCTGCTGTAAATAAATCTTCATAAGTATTTCCTCTAATTTTTACATGTAAATCTCCTTTATCTAAAATTTTAGAAGCTACTTGATTATCTTTAAATTTCTTTAATTCGTAGTTCATTTTAATTCTATTTAATATTTTGATTTATTTTCTCTCTAATAGTTTCCAAAGAAGTGGTATTTAAAAACTTTCCATTTTTATAAATAACTTTTAATTCCCCTTCATTTTCTTCTGATTCCGAAACTTGATCTTTTAAAATATATTCTCCGTCAACTAAATCAACTTTTAATAAACCTTTGGCAGATTTCTTAATTCCATCATCTGTAATTGGATCTTTAAAAATTTCTCTTCTTTCGCCATTTACAACTACAGAGGTGGCTTTCATTGCAAAACCAAAGGTATCTCTAGTATTAAATTGATATGTAAAAGAGCCAATTCCTAAAACCACATTTGTAGATGCAAAACCTTTATAATGTAAACGTTTACAAATTTCTTCTGCTCTTTCTGTGGTAATACTATCACCATAAATTGCACCTATTTTAGGATTTAGAATTTTAAAACCTTGTTTATTAATAGTTCCTCCAAAAACATCCCAAAGTAATTCTACAACCCCTTTTTCTTTTGGTGTTTTACCTACTAGTTTTTCACTTTCTCCACAAATAATATCGACAGGATTTCCACTATCAGGTCTAATTACTAATTTACCATCTCTTGCTAAAATTTCGTCTTGTAATTTAGGTAAATAATCAGTGAGAACCTTCCATAAATCCCAAGTATCACTTACAACTGATAAAATACCTGTTGGATATGTTTTCATCAATTCTTTAAAAGTACCTATCTCATCATTTTTAGTTCCAGCACACATTACAGAATGTTCTGTTGCATTTACAGAACCAATTACAAAATCTTTAGCATCATAATATTTACGTAAGCCATAAATTACAGGTAAAGTATCTGACCCTAAAAAGACGCTTGCATGTCCCATTCCAGAAGCCATAGCACTTTGTAAACTTCCCATTCCACGCATAGAAAAATCATGACCTTGAAAATCAATAAAATCAACATTTTCTTGATCCGTTAAAAGTGCCCATTTTTTAAAAATTCTCTTATATAAAATTGCAATGGTAGCAGATGTTATTGGTTGCCATAACATTGTAGATAAGATGGTTTCCAGAAAATTAGTAATCCAATAAAAATCTTTATTTGTATTAACAATGGTTAGCATTGGCACTCTTATTGGCACTTCTACTCCTTCCTCTAAAGATTTTATTTTGATGGGTAAATACTGTAAATCATGTAATTTTTCATAGTGAGAAACATCATAATCTGTATTTAAGTATAATGAAAGTTCTTCTTTTATTTCGCGACAGATTGCTGTTTTATCCTTAGAAAAAAAATTATCCTCAAAATAAGTATGTAACCATTTTATTACATATTGCTGTCCAAATGAAACTACTTTATTACAGCCATTTGGTGCATATTTATTACTTCTTGCTGTCCAATTAGAATACACTTCTTCTGTTCCATTTGGATATTGTTGATGGTGCCCTGTTTTATAACCGTCTGTTAATAGTAATCCATTCATAATTTTATATTTTGCGTAATTATAACGCAAATTTAAAATGAATTAAATTAACTCGCAAATATAATATGCGTTATTTTTACACAAAGTATTTATTTAACTCATTATCAGTGTTTAAATTTCGAAAATAATTCCTTCTTGTTTTAATTGAAAATACCTTTTTTGATTAAATTGAAATAAATTAGCAGGTCTTCCAGAGCCTTTTGATATTTTTTCATCCAATTCATCTAACACATTTAGACCAATTATCTTTTTTCTAAAATTTCTTCGATCAATTTCTCTTCCTAAAAGTGTTGTATATAATTTTTCTAAATCAGAAAATGGAAATTTTTTATCTAACAACTCAAAACCAATAGGTTCATACGTAATTTTTGATTTTAATCTTTCAATAGCCTTATCTAAAATTTCTTGATGGTCAAAAGAAAATTTCGGTAATTTATTTATGGGAAACCATTGTACTTCCTCTGCATCACTAGAAGCCAGAATTGTAAACATATTGGGTCTAACCAAACCAACATAAGCAACAGAAACAACTCTTCCTCTAGGATCTCTATTTGGATTCCCAAAAGTATATAACTGCTCTAAATAACTTATTTCTACCCCAGTTTCTTCGGCTAATTCTCTTTGAACTGCAACTTCTAAAGATTCATTTTCTAAAACAAAACCACCAGGAATTGCCCAATTACCCATAAAAGGTTCGTACTTTCTTTTGATTAACAAAACAGAAATTACTCCAGCTTCGTAACCAAAAACAACAGCATCTACTGTTAATTTTATAGATTGATTCATAAATATGCGTTTATAATACACAAAAATAACAATTCCTTTTTTAACACATTCTGTAAACCAATCTATTTCTATTTTTATTACTTTAGTTGCTTAAATTCTTAACTTACACTAATATGAAAAAACTACTATTTTTCTCATTGATTTTAGCAGTTACATTTCCGCTAGAAATGAATGCTCAAAAAAAAAAATCAAAGAAAAACAACATTGAAGAAACTGCACCAAAACCTCAAAAAAGTAAAACACCAAAATATGGTGATTTTGTAACCAAAAAAACAAAAACAGACGAAGGTTTATTTAAAGTTCATAGCACAGACAATAAATTTATGTATGAAATTCCGAAAACTCATTTTGGAAAAGAAATGTTATTGGTAACAAGAATTAAAGATATTCCTGCAGGTTTAGGTGGTGGTTATGTAAATGCTGGCTCAAAAATAAATACGCAAGTGGTTGTTTGGGAGGAGTTTCAAAACAAAATTTTACTAAAAGTAAAATCGTATGATGCTGTCGCCAACGATTCTTTACCAATTTACAAATCTGTAAAAGCAAACAATTTAGAACCTATTTTATTTGCTTTTGATATTGCCACTCAAAATACAGATTCTACAGCAGTTTTAGTAGATGTTACCAAGTTTTTCACTTCAGATATTCAAGCAATTTCTCCTTTGCCAGATTCTTATAGAAAAAGATATAAAGTTAGGAGATTAGATGTTTCAAGAAGTTTTATCAACTCTATAAAAAGTTACCCAGAAAACATAGAAGTTGTACAAGATTTTACGTTTGATGCAGATGAACCACCAAGTAATTCATCAACAAATACCATTACAATTCGCGTAAATCAATCGATGATTGTGTTGCCAGAAGATAAAATGATGCCAAGAGTATATGATAAAAGAGTGGGTTATTTCTCAATTGGAAATGTAGATTATAGTTCAGAAGCCTTAAAAGCGGATGAAAAAAGATATATTAGACGTTGGAGATTAGAACCTAAAGACATCAATGCTTATAATCGTGGAGAATTGGTAGAACCTATAAAACCAATTGTGTATTATTTAGATCCTGGAACTCCAGATAAATTGAAAAAATATATTAAACAAGGTGTAGATGATTGGGCAAAAGTTTTTGAAACTGCTGGTTTTAAAAATGCAATTATGGCAAAATATCCGCCAACTGAAGAGGAAGATCCAGAATTTAGTATGGAAGATGTCCGTTATTCATCTATTAGATATGTTGCAAGTACCACAAGAAATGCAACTGGACCAAGTGTTTCTGATCCAAGAACTGGAGAAATTTTAGAAAGCGATATCATTTGGTATCACAATCATTTACGCTCTTATAGAAACAGATATTTATTAGAAACTGGAGCTGCAAATCCGTCTGCAAGAACTTTAGATACACCTGCAGAAGAAATTGGTGAAATGATGCGAATGGTAATTTCTCACGAAGTTGGTCATGCTCTTGGTTTGCCTCATAATATGGCTGCAAGTTATGCGTATCCTGTAGATTCTTTGCGTTCTGGAAAATTTACTCAGAAAATGGGAATTGCAGCAACCATTATGGATTATGCACGTTACAATTATGTAGCACAACCAGGTGACGAAAATGTAAGATTTGTTCGTCAATTAGGACCTTATGATCATTATGCAATTAATTGGGGATATAGAAAAATTCCGTTAGCAAAAACTCCTGAACAAGAAGTTAAAACGTTAGATAAATGGATTGAAGAAAAAGCTGATAACCCTATTTATAGATTTGGTGGAGCACGTTTTGATCCTTCAGCACAAACTGAAGGAATTGGAAACGACCAAGTAAAAGCTTCTACTTATGGAATGAAAAACTTGAAAATTGTTGCTGAAAATTTACCAAGTTGGACTTCTGATCAAACTAATAATTATGAGGATTTATCAGAATTATATGGAGAACTTTTGGGCGTTTGGAGCAGATATGTTGGGCATGTTTCTGGTAATATTGGTGGTGTTTACGAATTCAATAAAAAACCCGTTCAAAATGGAATGGTTTACGAAGCTGTTTCTAAAGACAAACAAAAAGAAGCCATGGTTTGGTTGCAAAAAAATGCTTTTAAAACGCAAGATTGGTTAATTAATCCTGAAATTTTAGCAAACATTAATGAAAACGGATACACAGAAAGAATTTTAAGTTTACAAAACAGACAATTGTACACACTTTTAAATCCTAATAAATTAGAAATGATGATTGATGCAGAAATTATCGATTCTAAAACATATACTGCTTTAGATATGATTCGCGATTTAAGATCAGGTATTTTTTCTGAAACTAATTACACTAAAAATGTAGATGTTTTTAGACGTAATTTACAAAAGTCGATGATTAACAGAATGGGAACGCTTTTAAATTCTAAAGACAATCAAAACTCAGATATTAGCTCCATAGTGAGAGGTGAATTAGAGGCTTTAAACTTTCAATTAACAGTTGCAAAAAATAGAGGTGTTAATAGAATTACAAAATACCATTACAGAGATTGTTTGGCAAATATTAAAGAGATATTAAATCCAAAATAACATAAAACCATAATAATTGTCATTTCGACTTTTTAGGAGAAATCCCATAATTCGGAGCCATGAAGTTCTGTAACTTTATGTGATTTCTCCTAAAGTCGAAAAGACAAAACTGAGTGTTATAATCCAAGCAATATCTTTCCGAAGTTTATTTTTTGTTTTGCCGAAATTTAGGGAAAAGAAATTTGTTAATTAGAATATAGAAAACGTTTAACTAACAGATTGCTTCTTCCGATAATTATCGGAATCGCAAAGACGAGTTCTATTTTACTTTCTCAACAAACTATTACCTATTGCACATTGTAAACAGCGTTTCTTTGTGCAATAGTTATTTTTAAGCTCTAGTAAAGCCTGGCTTTCCATCGCATTTCTTGATTTAATTTTTAAGTTGATAAAATTCGATATGATACTATTTTTTTCTGATGAAACTTGCTTTATCAATTGCATAATTCCGTTTTCATCCACTTCTCCTCTACTTTGTAAATACACAAATTTTAAAGGAATAATTGTATTGATAATAATCAAATCTATAAAAGATTTTGTCAGTTTTTTTGCTGATTTTTTAGACTCCGATTCAAACGTGTAATGTGTTTTCCAAAACGCATCAACTTCAAAAGAAAATAACGCATAAAAATCTTCTTTCTTTTGGATGCTCATCAACTTTGAAAATAAATTTTGATGGGTAAAAAATAAAGAGGCTAATTGTGCAATTCTGATTGTTGGGAAATTTGGAGGTCGCATTCTAAAAAACTGAAAATTATTTTTAGAAATAGAATTCAATTTGTGTTTATGTTTTAAATATTGATATTTTTCTTTTAATTGTTGATGATAATGTTCTTCTAAATCTTCCTCTAAAAAACCTGCTTGTCCAAAAAATAAAGCAGTTAATTGTTCTAAATCAAATCGTTCTTTTTTAACCACAGAAAAATCCATGGAAGTTGCCAGTTGTAAAAAACCATCTCCATTTACTTTTAAACCGAAATTTTTAGCCAATAATTGAAATAAAACTGCTTCAAAATCGGCATTCGTATCTAACAATAAGTCTTTTATAAAAATTGATTTACTTTCCAAACGCTCAAAATATAAACGTTCTAACCAATTATTTAAGATAAATTCATCAATAGTTGTCAGTTGATTTTCGCAAGGAATAAATTTTTGTTGATGATAAACTAAACTATTATAATTTTCTAAAAGTTCCTTTGAAACAAAATTTTTCAGTTCTAATGTTGGCAAAGGTTTGTTGTTTTTCATAAAAACAGCCACATCATGTTCCCAAACTACGTGCAAAATTACTGCATCATAATTTGCATCTTCTTCGTGTTTATGCAAATACCAATCAGAAGATTTTACGTGCATTTCAACATTCCCTGCCCAAAGTTGTTGGTCAATTTTTACTTGGGCATTTAAGAAATCAGGGCCTGAATTTTTATTGTGGATACCTGCTTTTAAAATAGAAATTTCTTTAGCATCCGAAGTTTGTAGATTTATATCTGTAAATATTTTATATTTCCATACATAATACAAAAATTCCTCATTCATATTTTTTTGTTTCAAGATACAAAATAATTTATTTGCGTATCAATTTTACCAATAGAAACAGAAAAATTAAAACTTTTTATAGTTTATTTTTGCAGCTCAAAATACTAAAATGAACACAATAGAAAGTTTACAATGGCGATATGCTGTTAAAAAATTTGACGCAACTAGAAATTTATCAACATTACAAATAGACACTTTAAAAGAAGCATTTAATTTAACTGCAACTTCTTATGGTTTACAACCTTTAAAGTTGGTTGTGATAAATAACAAAAATATCCAAAAAGAATTGGTTGCAGCATCCTTTAACCAACCACAAGTTTTGGAAGCTTCTCAGCTTTTGGTAATTTGTATTCCTAAAGAATATGCAATTTCTGAAGTTGAAAATTATTTTAATTTGGTTAAAAAAGTCAGAGAAACTCCAGATGCAGTGATCAATCCTTTTAAAACATTTTTAACTGCTGAAATCAGTAAAAAATCGCAAGAAGAATTATTAGTTTGGAATAGAAATCAAGCATATATAGCTTTAGGAAATTTATTAACAGTTTGTGCTGTAGAGCAGATTGATGCTTGCCCAATGGAAGGTTTTGTTCCTGCTAAATATGATGAAATTTTAGGTTTGGACAACCATAATTTAACAGCAACATTAGTGTTGCCAGTTGGTTTTAGAGCTGAAGATGATTATATGAAAGATTTAAAAAAAGTTAGAAGGAATTTGGAAGATGTTGTGATTGAAATTAATTAGACGTCTTTGAGATAAATTTTCTGTTGTAAACAAAAATTGACAAAGTAATCTGTTGATTATTTATAATCTATTTTTTTTTAGAATAGCAGATTGCTTCGTACCTCGCAAAGACGCGTTTTTATAAGCTTTATCAATTCCCTTTTTAATAGATTTTAAATAAATTTGAACCAAATACAAAAACAATGAATCAAGATATTAGAAATAAAGAACCAAAAACAGTTTGGAATCATTTTGCAGATTTAAATGCAATTCCTCGTCCATCAAAAAAAGAAGAAAGAATTATTCAATTTATGGTTGATTTTGGCAAAGAATTAAACCTTGATACCTCTGTTGATAAAGTTGGAAATATCATCATAAAAAAACCAGCAAGTTCTGGTATGGAAAACAGAAAAACCATTGTTATGCAAGGTCATTTAGATATGGTGCATCAAAAAAATTCTGATACTGATTTCGATTTTGATAAAGAAGGCATTAAAATGTTTGTTGATGGAGATTGGTTAAAAGCAAAAGGCACAACTTTAGGGGCAGATAATGGTTTAGGAGTTGCAGCAATAATGGCAGTTTTATCATCCAAAGAAATTGCACACCCAGCAATTGAAGCATTGTTTACCATTGATGAAGAAACAGGAATGACTGGAGCAATGGGTTTAGAAGGTGGTGTTTTAAAAGGCGAAATTCTACTAAATTTAGATACTGAAGAAGATGACGAAATTGGAATTGGTTGTGCAGGTGGTGTTGACGTAACTGCAACAAAAAATTATAAAGAAGAAAATACTCCAAAAAACACAACTGCATTTTCTATCACTGTAAAAGGTTTAAATGGTGGGCATTCAGGAATGGATATTATAAAAGGTTTGGGGAATGCCAACAAAATAATGAATCGTATTTTGTTTGATGGTTTTGAAAAATATGGTTTGAGAATTGCTGAAATAAATGGAGGTAGTTTGCGAAACGCAATTCCTAGAGAAAGCTTTGCAACTATCATTATTGACACTGTTTCTAAAGAAACCTTTTTATCAGAAATTGAGATAGTTATCAACAATATAAAAAATGAGTTTTCAACATTAGAAAGCAACTTAGCTATTGAAATTCAAGAAGTTGAACCTCCTAAAGTAATTATGGAATTAGGTGCTCAAGAATCTTTTATCAAAGCAATTTATGCTGCACATAATGGCGTTTATAGAATGAGTCCTGATGTTGTTGGCTTGGTAGAAACTTCTAATAACATTGCAAGAATTATTGTAAAAGATGGCAGTATTAAAGTGGGTTGTTTAACGCGTTCGTCATCAGAAAGCAATAAATGGGATTTAGCAAATTCTTTAAAAGCTTGTTTTGAATTGGCAGGTTTAGATGTCGATTTTTCAGGAGAATATCCTGGTTGGTTGCCTAACTTAAATTCAGAAATTTTAGTAGTTTTAGAAGGTTTGTATAAAGAATTATTTAACGAAAATCCAAATGTGGCAGCTTGTCATGCAGGTTTAGAATGTGGAATTTTAGGTAAAAATTATCCTGAAATGGATATGATTTCTTTTGGTCCAAATATTAGAGGAGCACACTCTCCAGATGAACGTGCTCAAATATCATCAACCCAAAAATTTTGGAAATTATTACTAGAAGTTTTAAAGAATATTCCTAAAAAAGCCTAAAATTTAGCATTTAAAATAAATAAATCTTTTTTTGATTTAGAAATGCCATAATTGTTTAAAAACTTCAAAAATACAAACTTAAAAACCTGACTTTCATAGTTTTAAAAGTTTGTATTTTTGTTAACATCTTTCACTTTTATAAAAGATAATAAATCGTAATTTTACTCTTTGATAACAGAAGGTTTTAATGGGAAAAATAATTGCAATAGCGAATCAGAAAGGTGGTGTTGGTAAAACAACTACAAGTATAAGTTTAGCAGCTTCTTTAGGTGTTTTAGAGAAAAAGGTTTTGTTGATAGATGCAGATCCACAAGCAAATGCGTCTTCTG
>Ga0115565_10001694_pt1 | contig 17870 bp, 8 predicted proteins | sample COGITO_mtgs_1105_FD_87199 | JGI IMG/M metagenome (GOLD analysis project Ga0115565, IMG submission 87199) | Pelagic marine microbial communities from North Sea - COGITO_mtgs_110530 | ecosystem: Environmental > Aquatic > Marine > Epipelagic | place: Germany:Helgoland, sampling site Kabeltonne... | reverse complement strand
GCCAAATGTTCCATACAACTTTGATCATCGGGAAACCTTTCTTGAAACTCGAATAGACTTAGGCTCTGATATCTTTTTTCCATATTCAATATGCTAATAGTGTAATAAATATACTGAATATCATATGATTACGAAAATAATAACATACTTAATAGTTGTATTTATTATGTACCTAAATCAATTACACAATTTATTCAATGGTAATCTTTCCGCTATTGCTATGGCTATTAAAAGAAGGTGCATACATACTTTGTATCGTAGTTATACCTGTGTTGAAGATACCCGTGCTGGTTGCAATCACATCATATTCGAAAACATAAATTCCTTTTTTAAGTGTATCAAAATAAAAATCGGTGTAAGCATCTTTAGTGCTTTGGTAATATCCAAGGCCGTCTTGCCATTTGTATTTAGAGATAACATCTATGGGTTCAAGTCCTGCTGCGCGCATATCCTTCATATGTAAGAAAGATATTGTCCTATCTGTTCTTAGCTCAATTTTAACACGTACGGTAGCCCCCAAGGGTATCTCGGTTTTATCGGTAATGGAAACCAACTGTTCCCCTTTGTCAGTATCCTTTTTTAAGAAGCTATTTTTCTTTAATTGTAATGGGTTTCTAGCAGCCGTTATTTTGTCTAAATCTTCATAATACTGCCAATATAATGCGCCCCATGCAGCACCATCTTCACTTTTAGTTAATGTAACCGTTGCCATTTCAGGAGTAATAGTACTAGCATCCCAAGAGGTTTTGTAATATCCAGAACCAGCTTGTATTGAAGCAGCATCTAGCCTTGAAGGACCAATACTATAATTACCAATTTTTACAGATATATTATCAGTAGAAGAAACCCAATCGGTACCTTGTTGTAATAGTGCATAAATAGCCTCTGTAGTTGCCTTTGTAGTACCCCAATTATTAGTTTCCTTATTCTTTAGCAACCATAGCTTCATATTGTCTAATACTACGGAGTTAGATCCAATTTCCGAAAACGCTTCTATTAGTAGTGCTTGCGTTGCAATTGGAGATTGGTACCAGTGCCAAGAAGTTGTATTTTCTTTCCAGTACATGCCGAGCTCATCAGAAACAATACTGTTCTCTTTAAGAGATTTTAAAATTTCTTGAGCGGTAGTTGCATCGCCATTTCTATGTACTATAAGTGCTATTAACCCCTTAGAATATAAATCTTGCGTCGTCCAAAATTCTTTAATTTGATATTGATAAAAATTGATAATTTTGGCTAATTGTGGTGAAAATTTATAAGTAGAGAAGAAACTTCGCATATATAAATACTGAATTTGAGTGGGATCTAAATAATTTTTAGAAACCGCTGATCCCTGCTTTTTGATATTTTCATGTGTTTTTATGAATACTGAATCTAAGTAATAGAGTGCTTTATCAATTAACTCTTTCTCTATAGTATCATTTTTATTTAAACTTGGATTAGAATTAGTAAAATGACGTAAATGAGCCAAATTTGTGATGATATGCTGCGTAATATATCTATTTTCTCGTCCACCTTCAAACCAAGACCAACCGCCAGAAGGGAGTTGGTTCTTTTTTAATTTTTGTAGGCTATTTCGTAACGCTGTTTTTGTTGTATTGGAATCAAACAGTAATCCAATACGCTTTTTCTGTTCAGAATCAGAGATCTCCTCTTGAAGCCAAGGCGTGTTTTCGATACTAGATGATTTTAAATCTTCATTTTTTTCGAGGTCACTATCTAGGTCACTGTTAGCTGCCCAAGCTGTAAAAACATCCTTAATTTTAGGATTGGTTGTGCTAATAAAATTAGCAAGAGTGTTGGCGTAGTAGTTAGAGAATAACTGCTCATTACTAGAATTCACCTTTTCCATTAAATAGGGTAAGGCTTTTATCGCATACCAAGCAGAATTAGAAGTAACTTCAAGACTAAGTTTATGACTTCTTAAAGTAGTGCTGGTATTGGTTTTTAACTTTTCTAATGTAAATATTTTTGGGTTATTGCCAGATATCCACATAGGAAGCGTCTCTGTAACCAAAATTCTATTACTTAAAATAGGGATAAAGTTCTTTTCACCATCACTAGAATTACCTGCTTTTGCTATAATTTTGTAGTGTATGCCTTGAATCGTATGTGGAATATAAATTTTCCATGACACTAAAGCACTTTCTTTCACACCTACTGAAAACTCTTTAACATTAGAAGTATTTATAAACAAGGAATCTATATTTTTCCCTGTACGGATGTCTGTAAACTGTAACTGTGCAAAACCTTTTAAAGTAGTTTCTGCAAAATTAGATATACTACTACGCACCACTATCGTATCCCCAGATCTTAAAAATCTGGGCATATTTGGTTGAACTATAAGTTTCTTTTCGGTTACAGTACTCAAAAGTTTAGGGGTAGCTTTTAAATCTCTAGTGTGTGCCAAGAGTTGCACATTCCAGCGGGTGAGTGCCTCGGGTGTATTAAAAGAAAAACTAACCTCCCCTTCCTTATTTGTGCGCAGTTGGGGGAAGAAAAATGCGGTTTCTTGCATATTTTCTCTTGTTTTTACTGTAGTTAAAAGAGCTAACTGTTGTTTAAGTCTATTTTTGGAAATTATTTGTAATACACCATTTTTTGCTTTGTCGCTATAAATTTTTAGTGCTTCCATAGAATCTAAAAATACCGTAGAAGCAATTTCGCTAAGGTCAAAGTCATTCAACTCTAACACTACTTTGCCGTCTAGTACAAAAAGTGGCTGTTCTTCTGTGGGTAAGGCAGCATAATATTCTATAGTAGTCGTACCCAGAGAAGTTTGCGATAATCCTTTTGAATCTGACATTGCTATAGCACTATCCTCATCCATCTCCTCATCAAACGTTTTAGAAGAACTGTTCATAACCATCCCTCTCTTCATGGTTCTAGTGTTTCTGCCAAGAGTACTATACTCAAAGGATTCTAACGTTTCAATTAAGGCTTCGCCTTTGTATAAATAAACTTCTAAATAGTTGTCTATGCCCAATTCTTGTTTATTCAAATTATAGTCAAGAGCACTAATTTTTAAAGTAGTTACTTGTGTTGCACTTATTTTAAAAAAACCGTTTACGTCTGTAAATGTATCCTCAATATTCGATTTAATTAAAGCACCTTTTATAGGCTTTCCTGTAGCATCATATACAATACCCTGTACTTCATTTTTAGGAATAGACGCGCTGTAATAAGTTTTGTTTTTCTCTTCAACTTTCTTGCGTTCTAAATAAGATAGTTGGGTATACCCAGGATTAGTAAGATTAAAACCAAACCACTCAAAAGCATCAAAGTGCATAGGAGAATTATTAAAGTAATGAGAGACATTGTTTTGTACTTGAAAACTCGTTATTCCAAAACTTGAGTATGCATTGGTGCTAGATGTACTTCGGTATTTTGAGGGCAGGCTAGGATTAAAATTCCAACTATGCGGTTTAAACAAGTCTAAGGAGGCATCATACATACTAGCTAGAAGTTCAGCTGATAGTTTCTTGCCATCTTTTCTCTTAATTTTAAAACTCCAACGTTCCCTAATGTTCGGTTCTATCTTATTTCTAAAAGTGCTAGTCTCAATTTGTAAATCAGAAACAGGATAAGGGACGGTAATAAATTGCGATCCGCTGTAAAAATTATTTGAGAAGGAAAAACTATAATGTAGTATAAAACCTCCTAAATCCTTTGCAGTAACAGGTACTTTTAGGGTTGTATTATTACTCTTTAGGTGCAGTACTTTTTCATTGCTAAAAGATTTATCCTTTTCTAGCCAAGTACTAATAAATAAATTCTGTGCATTACTTAGCAATGTAATTTCTGCAACGTCTCCTATGGCATAAGTAGGAGCGTTGGTTTTGATATCAAAAAGGACGTTGTCTGCCAAATATTTATGGGTTGGGTTCTTAATAGTGACGGTAGTTTGCGTAGTAACACTTTCCCCTGATATATCAATAGCCGTTGCAGTTATAAGGTATAATCCCAATTCCCAATCTTTGATAGAATTTATCTTTATATCCTCATTTTTAGTAGTTATAATTGAATCTTTCCATACTGTAATTCCTTTCTCCCAATGCACAGGATTGTCTTCTTTCTTATAAGCATCATGCGGATATAGCGACTGGAAAGCTGTTTTGCTCCAATACTGGTAATCTGGAGCTTTCCAAGGGCGTTCCCTCAATACATATTTAGGTGCTTTTAACTTTTGTATTACTACAGATGCTTTTTTAGCCAAATGCTGACCATTCAAATTTTTCGCATTAAGTTTTAATGAGATACTTTTCTCCTCTGTACTCCATATTTTATTTGCTAGAATAGAAAGGTCTAAAGAATGGTAACCTACGCTAACGGTAGTTGTGGTACTTTGCGTTTCGCCCTTAGTATCGGTTACGCTAGCATTTATTGTATACCTGAACACTGGGCGTGTCTCAGCTGCAATTGTACTATCTGGTAAAGCGTCAAATACGATATTAAAATTACCACGGTCATCTGTAATTGCTTCGCCATGCGCTATCTCTTGTTGATTTTCTACTTGTATGGGTCTTCTATTATAAGACCATTTAGGGTAGTTGGCTTGGCGTTTTATAGTGTATTGCACTTTTGCATTGGAGATAGCATTACCTGTATAAGCTGCCGCATTTCCTACTATACTAATACTGTCATTTACTTTAAAACTGCCAGTAATTGGGAGAAAAGACGTTTCAAATTTAGGACGTTTGTACTCCTCTACAGAAAAATAAGAGGTGTTTGTAAAATTGCTAGAAATGCCCTGAGTACGTATGTAAAACTGACCAGTAAGTACATTAGTTGGGAGCATAAATTCTCCTGTAAACGAACCAAAATCATTTGTTTCTAGTAGCATTTCAGTCAGTAGCTGATTGTTTACATCGTATAACTGTACTGAAAGTTTCTGAGCAGTTGCAACGGAGGCATACTCATTATTGTTGGAGACAAGTATCCCTTTAAAATACACTGGCTGTCCAGGCCTGTAAATACTACGGTCTTGAAATAAAGAACTCTGATAAGTAGTTTCTGGTGAACTGTTTTCTCTTTTCTTGCTAATATAGTAGTTGTCAAAATAAGCAAACGCATCGTTATGCGCTACTTCAATATATGCAACAGACTTATATGTATCACTTAGAGGAATTGTAGCATACCCTAAATTATTCGTAATTAGATTTTTAGTTTCAGTGGGGTTATTGTAATTCTTTCTAAAATGTAGGGCTATAGACGCTCTATTAAGCGGTTTGCCTGTATTTCTATTTATTACTTGAAAAATATGCTTATCATCCGTTTTAGTTTCTACAAGTGCAATATCGGTTACATGAACAGTGCTAAAAGCGAACTGTTTTTGCATATTATCTTCAGGTCGTGCAAGAATAATATAAGAATTATTTGAAAGGGAAGGAATAGGAATTTCTATGCTGTGAGCTTGAAAATCGCCTTTATTTATTAGTGAGACATTCCAATTGGCCACCTTTTCTAGCGCAACTATAAAGTCACGCTTTTTAGATGCTGGGTAGAGATTTCGTAAGGTTTTTTCTTGGTCTTGGGTGATTTTGTAAGCCTCTAATGCAAGAGTGTCTATATTTTTATAATGGACTAGTAGACGTGCAGGTTTGTTAGTAGGAATATAGCTCTCCGCTGTTATCTGCACATTTTTAATTGTGATTTTATTTTTTAATTTGCCACTTAATTTAGCGGCTCTAGAATTAGGAGCTGTCTCTAGTATTCTACTGCAAATAGTAAACGCGTCCTTTAAGCACCACTGATTTTTAGGATGTTCAAGGCTGTATTCAGAACCTTTTTTATGTAATAATTTAGCACGTTCATACCCGTAAAGCGCAGACAGATTAGCATCTTTTAACTTTGTTTCCATTGTTTCTAAGACGGCACTAAAAAGCGTTTCTTTATCTTGGAGAGTACTATGGGTGTACACGTAATTTAGGCGCTCTATATCTACTAAAACAAAGGCTTGTTCAATTTCGTATTTAGAATGAAAAGAAAGAAGGTTTTGATACAACTTTAACGCATATAATTGATGGGATATACTATCTATACTGTTAATAGGAGCATCTATAAAAGTTGACGCGTCTTGTAAAAACTGCGGATTACTTATAGCAAAAGAGTTAATAGGTTTAACAATACTGGGTATATCTGCTTTATAAAAAGCTAATGCTGTGTGCGCTAGTAAATCATAAAGAGTAGGTCTAAACGTTTTGGAGTCTGCTTGCTCGTTTAGAAGAGCCGTAAAACTGTTAAGAGATTCCTTCTGCAAACGATCGGGATTATTAAGGGAATTTTCAAAATGAATTTCAACCTCATTAATAAGCGTAGCTAAGTCCCACGTTCTAAAATCGGTGGTGTCTACTTTTTCTTTGGTGTTAGTTCTATTATAAAAGGTATAGCTATTTTTTTTAAAGTATTGCCAATAAATAGTTGCCAAATAGCTTTCTAATATGTTTTTAGCAGGAGATTGAGCATTTTTAATTTCGTTCTTAAAGTTGTTAATAATCGTTAAGGGTGCATCTTCTTCTAATACTACTATATATTTAGAAGAAAATAAGAGTGACTTTACAATCTCGTTTTGATTGTTGTTCTTTTTTGCTTTATCATAAATTTGATCAATAATTTTTAATGCAGAAGCAGTTAACTCTTTTTTTTCTAATGAGTAAACAGTGGTCCACAAGTCAGCATAAGAAGCTTCTTTTTTTTGTGAAAATAAAAATTGTGAAAATATACAGAGGATAATAAAAAACAATGCTTTTCTCATAATTTCAAAAGTATGAAAACAAATGAGTGCAAATTGTGTGCCTTGTTATTAGAAGATTCCAATATTGCTATTAACCGTAAAATGAAACTGGCAAAAAGTTTTAGCTATATTGGAAGGTAGTTGTAAGATAAAGTAATTACGGCATCCTTCCTATTGTTGGTAGGTTAGGATAATAAACCACTAAATTAAGAATATCTTAGAGCTTTTGGGAATGGTGTAAATATTGATAAATAAAATAATAAGACTTTACAAAAGAGTTTTATTCATCTAGAAAATTGTGCAAAATGCGTAAGGAATTTAACAATAACAAGTTAGAGCGGACATCAAAAGTAATTAACTATACTATTGCTATTGTCTTATGCGGTTTCTTAATTTCATTAACTGGTAAGTTTGTAGATGATATTGGGGCGTGGAAGAAACAACCCACTATGGAAACGTTTAAAGATGCCAACCTACTTAAACAGAAAGTAAACGAAATAGAAAAAATCCAATCTAGAATAGCGGTGAAATCTGAAAAGAAAGTAGCCATACAAAACACACTTGAAGCCGTTAGTAGAAACTATTAAATGCAAAAGAATCTTTTGATAATTAGATAGCAGCAAGGAAGACAATTGGTTCTCCGCAAGAAGATAAAGAAGTGCTTGCTAGAGCTAACAGTCTAGACGAGTGCTATGTAACAAAGCAAAAGTGGCGAGATGAATTATCTGGAATAGACAAAGACATAACTATATTGTATAATACCCAGCGAGCTATTAATAAAGAGATTTTTTTAGAAAATAAGAGAGCTTCCAAATTGCAAGTGGAGGCTATTAAACAGCACGAGCTTAAGGTTTTTCTAATACTTCTCTTAGTAATTTTACCTATACTACTCTTGGGAATTTATTTTATCGTAAAGTTTAGAAAACATAAATATTGGCCGCTATTTTTAGGATTTGTCCTATTCTCCTTTTACTCTTTTTCTGTGGGTTAGTGCCTTATCTACCAAGCTATGGGGGGTATGTGAGGTATACAGTTGGTATTGTTCTAAGCATCGTTTTAGGAATTTATGCTATTAATAAAATTAGAGTATTTATAGAACTTAAGAAGAATGAGTTAAAAGCACCTATTACAGAAATGGCATAGAAAGCACTTAATAATCATATGTGTTCTTCTTGTGGAAAGGATTTTATCATTAAAATGGAATACTCTAATAACTAAGAAAGAGGCATCTGATGCATACGGAAAGGTTGCTAATTTTTGTCGTTTTTGTGGATTAGAACTTTTTGAAAAATGCAATAATTGTACTATTACTAATTTTGCGCATTTACCTTATTGCTATAATTGTGGCGATGATATAGCACATAAGAAGGATTAATTTCAATAGCTATAGAAATAATAGCCGTTACACCGCATTTTCTGTTATAAAGTGTTAAAATTTAGTTAACATGACAATAATAACAATTGATATTCAGTATGTTATGTTAATAGAAGAGGCGCTAACTATATTGCGCTTGTAGCAAAGAAAACTAGAGAATGGGAGAGGTAAAAAAAACAGTAGAAAATCAAAAGGAAGTAGCTAAAGTGGCAGAGGGAGCATTATCAGATTTACCAAAGGTAGAAGGTGATCTTAAAACTTTTGCTAATGCAATACAAAACAGGATTATAAAAGAAAGCATTTGTAGCGCTTTGGAAGCTAGCATAAAAGCTATCTCTTCTAAAAATCCTTTATCTAAAACTACATTAGTTGATCAGGAGTTAGAATCACTGACAATAGAGGCTACAATTGCGAAGGAGGCAGTCCTCTCTGGTAACAAAATGTTAACATTGGACATAAAAGCGTCAGATGAATTCTTAGGTACAAGTACAGGATTTAATATACCAGAAAGTATTAATATTAAAGAGTTGATTGCACTATCTAATGCAATTATGGAGGTTGTTAGTAAACTTAAATCAACTACAGGATATTTAGAGGAACTACAAGATGTATGTATAAATCTACCCGCAGATGTCATCATAACACTAACAGATCTTAATAGAGTACAAAGTATGTTTAGTCTTGTAGATGATGAGAAACAAACTACTCCTAAGTTTAAAGAATTAGCAAATTCTTTTGAGACTATTGGTTTAGAAGCCTTCTTCGAGGAAGTGCAAAATACGCTCAACGCTCAAAATTTAAACAATCATACAAAAATTCAAGAAGACCTCGGTGCTCTTGCTTCTAAGCCTAAGAATACTCTTGCCAAATTTGCTCAGGGATTAAATAGTGGTATGGAAAAAATTAAGGATCAGGATAATAATAGAATAAAAGAAAGAAAAAAATTATAGCGCTAATTTTATAAATAGCTAATTTAAAAATAGGGTCGTTACATCATAGATAAAGTCCTGTAACAATTTTATTTAAATTTGCGACAGGAATAATTATTTTCACATGATTATTTAATGATCTAGCGGTTCACTAACTTAAAATTACAGTTTATAATGTTAAGATAATCTAATACGCTAGAAGCTTTTTATTAAGAATTAATTTCAGAGTAGAACATGATTAATATGAAATACCTTGATGCTTTCAATATTAGAAAAGTACATATATAATTCATGTAATTTTACAGTCTCTAATTTTAATGTGGAAAAAGAGAGTAAACGCTACCACGCTTGTCAGTTCTATTTGAATAATAAAAAAGTTATTTCTACAAACGCTAAGATTACACCAAAGAAAAATGGATAATTTGTAACTTTCTGGCAACGAAATTTACTAGGAATTACCGTACCATTCCATAAAAAATAATAGTGTTGATTGCTTTGTGGTAAGTGTGAGAGAAAAGAAACATATGGCTCAGTTTATTTTCTCATTAGCATCCTCAATAAAAAAAGGAATTATAGCAAAAGGTATAAAAGAGTGTAAAAGAGTGTAAAAGAGCATTTTGGGGTTTATCCGGCTTGGGATGATCCAAAAAGCAACTTAGCAAAACATACGCAAAGTTGGCAGTTACCGTATTTTTTTTGATAGACCCACCTTTAGATATTAGAAGGGTTAGAGAATTGTATAATGCATTTTAGGGAGTTAAGCAAGTATTATATTTTTTACAAATAAATCGTGTTTTCTTAAATCAGAGCCTCTATTTGGGTGTAACCCATAATTACACATACGTAACTAATAAGATTTAAATAATTTTTAGATTATTAGGAATTTAAAAGATTCTAACTTTACTTTGTATAAAACAAGTTCAAACATTTATTGAATAGTTATCAAGAAAGGTGGAGGGATTAGACCCTTTGAAACCTTAGCAACCCTTTGTTCTATACAGAGAAGGTGCTACATTCTATCTTCTGGCTGAAACATTTTTCAGCGGCTTAAAGTAATTAGGCAGGAGAATAGATAACAAGAAACAAATTGCTTTCTGCAACTTTGTACTTTCTTATAACTTTTTTATAGTAGCTTCTGGCATTGTCCGCTAGTTTCGTTTGGATTTTTAATAACTTTAATTATTATTAAAATACAAAGGTATGAGTGATCACAAATTAGCAACAAACGCATTGCATGCAGGGCATGACACAAAATTAAATGGGGGTACAAGAGCAGTACCTATCTACCAAACATCGTCTTATGTTTTTAATGATACAGACCATGCTGCAAATCTTTTCTCGTTAGGTGAATTAGGTTTTATCTATACGCGATTAAATAACCCAACCAATCAAATTCTTCAAGATAGGCTAGCAGCAGTAGAAGGTGGTGTAGGTGCTGTGGTATTTGCTTCTGGCACCTCTGCAATTTCTACAGGTTTGCTAACCTTATTAAAAGCTGGAGACCACATTGTAGCTTCTGGTAGTTTGTATGGCGGTACTTTTAATTTGTTGAATGTAACATTACCAAGATTAGGTATTACTACTACGTTTGTAAACGCAGAAAACCCAGAAAACTTTAAGGCTGCGGTACAGGACAATACTAGAGCGTTTTTTGTAGAGTCTCTAGGAAATCCTAAGTTAGACGTATTGGATTTAAAAGCAATTGCCAAACATGCACAAGCGGCAGAAGTGCCATTTATTGTAGATAATACAGTAGCTACGCCTTGTCTTTTAAATCCTATTGAATATGGCGCAAACATAGTTATTCACTCACTTACAAAATATATTGGTGGGCAAGGTACTTCTTTGGGAGGTGCAATTGTAGACGCAGGAAATTTTGATTGGACGAACGGTAAATTTCCAGAATTTACAGAACCATCCGCAGGATACCACGGCTTAGTATATAGTGAAGCTCTAGGAGCAGCAGCCTTTACTTTTAAACTTATTTTAGAAGGATTACGCGATTTTGGAGGTGCATTAAGTCCATTTAATGCTTTCCAGATCATACAAGGGTTAGAGACACTTCCAGTACGTATAAAACAACATAGTACAAATGCTCTAGCATTGGCTACTTGGTTAGAAGGTAGACCAGAAGTAGCATGGGTGAAATATCCAGGTTTGAAAAGTGATAAATATTACGAATTAGCCCAGCAGTACTTACCAAAAGGACAAAGTGGCTTAGTAACTTTTGGCGTTAAAGGAGGTTTTGAAGCTGCTAAGAAAGTAACAGACGCAACAAAAATATTTTCATTATTAGCAAATATAGGCGATACAAAGTCTCTTATAATTCACCCAGCTAGTACTACGCACCAACAGCTAACAGATGAACAACAGGTTTCTGCAGGCGTGCCAAAAGATCTTATCCGTCTATCTGTAGGTTTAGAAGATATTGCCGATTTGAAGGCAGATTTAGAAAACGCTTTTAAGGCAAGCATCACTTCTTAAACTAAGAACTAGAAATTATAGAATAATGATCAAAACTATATAGCGTAGCTCTAATCGTTATTTTTTGTGTATTCAATACCATTAAAAGTTGCCATGCTACAGAAAACAATAATACAAGATTTTAAAACACTTAGTGGGGTTACTCAGAACATAGAGCTATCTTACGAATTGTTTGGACAAGACTTACACACAGCTCCCATTGTTTTGGTAAATCATGCGCTTACAGGCAACTCTAATGTAACAGGGGTAGACGGCTGGTGGTCTTCAATTGTTGGGGAGGGTAAGTGTATAGATACCCAAAAGTATACGGTACTTTGTTTTAATATACCAGGCAATGGATATGATACTTTTGTAATTGAAAATTATAAAGATTTTGTAGCGCAAGATATAGCAAGAATGTTTTTACAGGGTTTAGATGTTTTGAGAATAAACAAAACATTTGCTATTATTGGAGGCTCTTTGGGAGGAGGAATTGCTTGGGAAATGGCAGCTTTAAGACCAGATTTAACCACACATTTAATACCTGTAGCATCTGATTGGAAATCTACAGACTGGCTCATTGCAAATTGTCAAATTCAAGAGCAATTCTTAATTAATTCTAAGCAACCCGTACATGATGCTAGAATGCATGCCATGCTATGCTACCGTACGCCAGAATCTTTTAAAGAACGTTTTAAGAGAAGTACCAATCAGGAACTTAATGTTTTTAACGTAGAAAGCTGGCTTACCCATCACGGTAAGAAATTACAAGAGCGGTTTCAGTTATCAGCTTACAAACTAATGAATCAGTTACTTAGAACCATAGATGTAACTAGGGGCGGAGAAGCGCAATTTATAGCATTGCAGAACAGTGCTACAAATATTCATATAGTAGGGGTAGATTCAGACCTTTTCTTTACCGCTAAAGAAAATAAAGATACTTTTAAACAAATAGCACAAGCAAATAGTAATGTAACTTATGGGGAAATACACTCCTTACATGGGCATGATGCTTTTTTAATTGAATTTGATCAGTTAGAAAAAATCTTAGAAAACGTTTTCAGTTCAAAAGAGGAGTTAAAAAAGCATAAAGTATTAAAATTTGGAGGAAAATCTTTAAGCAATGGCGATGGATTAAATAAGGTTTTAGCTATAACACTAGAAAAAGTCGCCTTAGAAGAACGAGTAGTTCTAGTAGTATCCGCTCGTGAAAAAGCTACAGATAAGCTAGAGCAAATGCTTGAGAAAGCAGCAAACGGTGAAACATATAAAGCGGCATTGGATGCGTTAATAGCGTATCAGCAAGAACCTTATGCAGAGGTAGCAACCTACCCAGAATTTAAAAACTTAGCAAAGTTATTAGAGGGGGTTTCGCTATTAGGAGACTACAGTGCTAAAGTAAAAGATGAGGTGCTCTCTTGTGGCGAGCTAATTTCTGCAAGAGTGGTAGCAGCACTTTTAAAGCAAAGAGGTGTAAACGCAGTATTTTTAGATGCTAGGTGTTTTCTAACAACAGATGACACTTATGGCGAAGCAAAAGTGATAGAAGACGTTTCTAAAAAGAAACTACAAGCAATTTTTGATACATATTCGGTAGATACAATACCTGTAATTACTGGTTTTATTTCGGCTACACAGGACGGTAATACAACTACATTGGGTAGAAATGGCAGTAACTACAGCGCGGCATTGGTTGCAAACTTTTTAGACGCAGAAGAATTACAAAATTATACACATGTAGATGGCATTTATTCTGCAAATCCAGAATATGTAAAAGAAGCAAAACGTATTTCAAATTTGTCCTATGCAGAGGCTAATGAGTTAGCTAATTTTGGAGCAACTATTCTACACGCAAAAACAATTATTCCTCTAATAGAAAAAAACATTCCACTTCGTATTTTAAATACATTTAATGATGATAATGAAGGGACGCTTATAAGCGCAAAATCTAGTAAAGACGGCATAAAAAGTTTGTCCGTTATAGAGGATATGGCTTTGGTGAATCTAGAAGGTAGGGGCCTATTAGGAAAAGTGGGCGTAGACGCCCGTATATTTAGAACATTAGAGCAACATAATGTAAGTGTCAGTATTATTTCTCAAGGATCTTCGGAACGTGGGGTTGGGCTTGTGGTGCGTAGAGATAAAGCGGAAATTACAAGGCAATCTTTAGAAAAGGAATTTGCAAGTGATGTACAAGCGCGGGATGTGAACATGATAAAAGTAGTAGATAACGTGTCTATTATTTCAATTATAGGTCAAGATTTAAGCACTTTTCATAAACCCTACAATGCACTTATAAAAAACCAAATAACACCTTTATTATTCAATAATACGGTATCTGGTAAAAACATAAGTCTAGTTGTAAAACGAAACGACTTAACTAAGGCTTTGAATGTAATGCATGGGCAAATTTTTGGAATTAATAGAAAGGTAAATCTTGTGCTTTTTGGTCATGGTAATGTGGGTGGTACATTAATAGATCAAATTTTAGAATCTAGTGCGACTATCGCTAAAAGAAAAGGTATAGATTTAAGAATAGTTGGTGTTGCTAATTCTAGAAAGATGCTATTGGATTCAAGCGGAATATCAAAAAATTGGAAAGACCTAATTGTAGCTAATAATAAAGATGTAGCTTTTCAAGAGATATTTGATTTTACAAAACAGCAACATTTAGAAAATCTAATTGTAGTAGATAACACGGCAAGTAAATCGTTTGTAGAAAATTATATCAAATTTATCCAGCACGGTTTTGATATTGTTTCCTCTAATAAAATTGCTAACACCTTAGATTTTGAATATTATAAATTATTGAGAACAACCTTAGATAAACATCAGAAAAACTATTTGTATGAGACAAATGTTGGTGCGGGTTTACCACTTATAGACACTATAAAGTTGCTACACTTATCTGGCGAAAATATCACTAGAATTAATGGTGTATTTTCAGGGTCTTTAAGTTATATTTTTAATACTTTTTCAGAGAAAGAAATTACTTTTTCATCGGTATTGAAGGAAGCTATGACACGCGGTTATACAGAACCAGACCCAAGAGAAGACCTATCTGGTAATGATGTGGGGCGAAAACTTTTAATACTATCAAGAGAGCTAGGTTTGTCTAATGAATTTAATGAGGTCACCATTGAAAATTTAATCCCAGAAAGCCTACGATCAGTAGGTTTAGATAGCTTTATGAATGAGCTAGCCGTTTTGGACGCTACGTTCGGTAAAATAAAGAAAAATCAAAAACCAGATCATGTACTGCGCTATGTGGGTGACTTGGATGGGAACTTACAAGAAGAAAAAGGGTTATTGGAAGTAAAGTTAGTTTCTGTTCCAAAATCTAGTGCTTTAGGACAGGTAAAGGGTTCAGATTCTATTATTGAAATTTACACCGAATCTTATGGCGAGAATCCACTTGTTATTCAAGGTGCAGGTGCAGGTGCAGCAGTTACCGCAAGAGGTGTTTTTGGAGATATTTTAAGAATTGCTGATAAGGGATAGTTTGGCACTTTCTTTGCGCTATAGGAAATCACTTATAGTTAAGTCGAATGGACAAATACTCTTAATTATGAAAACGTCGCAATGGCGTCAAAGGATATGTTTAGAAACTACATGGTGGCAACCTTGTAATATGAAAAAGAAAGAAAATGAGTACAGATCATAAATTTGAAACAGATGCTATAAGAACGCAACTAAAACGTACGGAGAACTTAGAACACTCTGTACCACTTTATTTAACCTCTAGTTTTGTGTTTGAGGATGCTGAAGATATGCGTGCTTCTTTTGCAGAAGAAAAGAAGCGTAATATTTATTCTCGGTATTCAAATCCTAATTCTTCAGAGTTTATAGATAAGGTTTGTAAAATGGAAGGTGCAGAAGCTGGCTTTGCCTTCGCAAGTGGTATGGCAGCTGTTTTTTCTACGCTTGCAGCGCTTTTGAATAGTGGTGACCATGTAATTTCAGCAAGAAATATTTTTGGGTCTACCCACTCACTATTTACCAACTTTTTTCCAAAATGGAATATAGGGCACAGTTATTTTAAGATTGATGATTTAGACGCTATCGAAGAATTGATTATACCTACTACGAAACTAATTTATGCGGAAACACCCACTAATCCAGGGGTAGATGTTTTAGATATGGAGGCGCTAGGAAGAATAGCAAAGAAGCACAATTTAATTTTGGTTATAGATAATTGCTTTGCATCCCCTTACCTACAACAGCCCATTAAGTTTGGCGCAGATTTAGTTATCCATTCTGGCACAAAATTGATGGACGGTCAAGGTAGAGTATTAGCTGGTATTACAGTGGGTAAGAAAGATTTAATGGATAAAGTGTATCGGTTTTCAAGAATTACAGGACCTGCATTGTCGCCTTTTAATGCTTGGGTGCTATCTAAAAGTTTAGAAACCCTTGCGGTAAGGGTAGATAGGCACTGTGAAAATGCCCTAAAGCTTGCAGAATTCTTAGAAGCGCATGAGCAAATATCATGGGTAAAATACCCATTCTTAAAATCGCACCCAAATTATAAAATAGCTAGAAAGCAAATGAAAGCTGGTGGTTGTGTAGTTGCTTTTGAAATTAAAGGTGGACTGAAAGCTGGACAACAGTTCTTTAATCGTATAAAGCTATTATCACTTTCTGCTAATTTAGGAGATGCGAGAAGTATTGTTACGCACCCAGCGTCTACTACACATAGCAAATTATCTGTAGCAGAACGGGCAGAAACTAGTATCACCGATGGTATGATTCGGGTATCTGTAGGTTTGGAACATATAGAGGATATTATTCAAGATATAAAACAAGCATTAGCATTAGTATAAATACTCAGCTAACTTATATTATTTGAATCCGATTTTTTCTATCCCTTGACGGCTAATTTTAATTGCTTCCATAGGATTTAAATCAAATGTATCATCTTGTTCTACCATGTAATAAAGCATGCCAGAGTTTTCCTTGCGTACTAGAATATTTTCAAAGTCTATAGTGCCGGTGCCTACGGGGGCAAAATTACCGTTCTTACTCATGTCTTTTACATGCCACATTTTAAATCGGTTAGGATATCGATCAAAGTACGCAACAGGATCTGCCCCTGCCTTAACTACCCAGTATAAATCCATCTGAAAATTAACTAGCTCTGGATCGCAATGCTGTAACAAATAATCTATGGGTACAATGCCTTTATCATTTTTTCTGAATTCAAAATCATGATTGTGATATAGTAATTCCATTCCAGCTTTTTTAGCTTGGGCACCTAAGGTGTTTAAGATATTTGCTAAGTTTTCAACAGTACCCTTCATGTTCATTTCATTAGTATTCTCATCGTGTGTGAATAGTCCCATAGGTGGTATGGGAACTATAAAATATTTAAAACCTGCCGTTTTAGCATGAGCCATCTCTAAAGCTGCGTTTTCTAATGTAACACTAGCTTGGTGGGTACTAATTGGTTCTAAATTTAGTTTTTTTAGATAAGTTTTAAAATTTACGGGTGACATACCATAGTACATTTCTTCTTTATATCCCGCAGCTTCGATGTTTTTATACCCTATAGCCACAATTTCTTTTAAAGTTTCTTTTGGATTCATACTCATAGCATCCCGTACAGTATAAAGTGCAATACCACCCAAAGATTTTGGCGTGGAAGTAAGTTCCTTTTTCAGACGCTCGTGGCTACTAGTATTTTTTTTATTCTCCATACAGGCGATGAGGTTTGTAATAAGAAAACCGATGCTTAAATATTTGAAGCCTGTAGTAAGTGTCATATGAATTTAATTTTAGTGAACGATGAAAATATAGTAATTCTAAGGTAAGATTAAATTGGGATGAAACAATAGGGTGTACTTTTTAGATATTTAAAACCTAAGATTGATATACTCACAATAGGTAAAATTTGGGATAGGAGTGATTTAAGTTTCAGCTTTTAGGTTTACTATTATTGTAGTTTCAAAGATCTCTTAGGTCGTTAGAAATAGTCACAGTAGGAGGAGATCATATTTGAAATGTGGTTCAAAGACGCTTAATATTTATACCTTATTAGATATTAGTAGCTCTTGTGTCTTAATCTTAATCCTTTATCAGTATTTTAATTTTAAGTTCAAAATTATAGATTTAATTGGGTTGACTGGGAGTATCCATTCTTCAAAAATCGATTTTTACTAAATAACAAAAACCTCCTGCGCATTAGCACAGAAGGTTTTAATACCAACTACTTTATTTAATACCGCAAATATTTCGTTTATTTATGTATGGTAAATTGGCGTATTTAGAAGTTAACGAGTCTTTAGTTGCATTAAAGAAACTAGCCTCATAGCAAAGAAAAATGGTATTAGAAAAGCGTGTAAAATGTCTTATTTATATAAAGACAGAAAAG
>Ga0115565_10001692_pt1 | contig 17877 bp, 19 predicted proteins | sample COGITO_mtgs_1105_FD_87199 | JGI IMG/M metagenome (GOLD analysis project Ga0115565, IMG submission 87199) | Pelagic marine microbial communities from North Sea - COGITO_mtgs_110530 | ecosystem: Environmental > Aquatic > Marine > Epipelagic | place: Germany:Helgoland, sampling site Kabeltonne... | reverse complement strand
GAACCATATAATGGATTTTTGGATTATTTAAGAAAAAACTATATTAATTTATCATTTGAAGAAAAAACTTATTCTTTTCAGAATTATTCTTATCCTGTTCCAATTAGATATTTAGAAGATAACTTTTTTATTGATGTTTATGATGAAGTCATAAATTTTATTGTTAATATAGTAATGAATTTAGAAGAAAGAAAAGACTATATAAGATTAAAAATACTAACTTCAGGTAAAATAGGGGAATTAATTGCTAGAGTACTTTTTGATAAAGAATTAGAAAGAAATTTTTTAGATATACATCAAGTAAAAAAAAATGGTGTAAATAAAGATAAAATACAAGATTATATTTATGAAAGATTTTATGATGAATCGAAATTTATTGAAGCTACTAAATTAGATTAATGTTTAAAAAGTTAAAAATTGTATCTTTATGTAATTTTCCGACAAATATCAATTAATTGATTTTTTTATAAAAAAAATATTATTTTATAAAAATATTATGAATTTAAAAATAGAAAAAGAAGATTTTAAAGTCGATAGAAATTTAAATAACGAAATATCTTCTTATTTATACGGTGAAGCAAGCTATATTTCAATTTATGATGTCATTAAAAAATATTGTTTTGAAGATTGTAAATTTATAGATATAGGTAGTGGGTGTGGTAAAATTGTTGTTTATCTTGTAGATAATTTAGATATTTATGCAGATGGTATTGAGATAGATCAAAATAGATATAATAAAAGTTTAGATTTATTAGATGAATATAATTTATTTGATAAAATAGAATTTCTTAATCAAGATTTCCAAGATATATATTTTGGAAATTATGATATACTTTATTGTTGTAATCTTGTTTTTTCAGATGATCACAATATAAAATTGTATAAAAAAATTATAAAGGAATTTAAAGGAATATTCTTATTATTTGATTTCAGTACTGAATTAGAAGAGTATTTGATAGATGAGATACTGGTTAAAACTAGCTGGAATAAAGGACAAAATATTTTTGTTTTTAAAAAATAAATTATATAGTTTATAGTATAATGAATAAGAATTTAGAATCTGCAACTCTTAGATCATCAACAATTGTAAATTTAAGAAAAAAACAAGGATTAAAAGTTTACAATGGAGGTTTAGGAGCCAATCCTTTAAAACAACATTCTATTTTAATAAATTGCTTAAAATATAATGCTGATAAAAAGGAATATGTTGCACCTACAGGTATATTAGATTTGAACCAACTTATTTGCAAAAAATATGGTTCAGAATATGCATTAATCGGAAATGGATTGAAGGAATTAATTTTCGTACTTCTGCTTGGATGGGTAGATGATGTTTATCTAGTAACCCCTTGCTGGGTTTCATATATAGAACAAACAAAAATTTTAAATCGAAAGACTCATTATATTAAAACAAATATTAAAAATAATTTTAAATTAACAGCTAAATTATTAGAAGAAAGTGTAAAGAATAATTCAAAAAACAAACTTTTATTTTTAAATAATCCCACTAATCCAACAGGAGCTGTTTATACACCAAAAGAATTACAAGAAATAGCTGCTATTTGTTTAAAATATGATATCACTGTTTTTGCAGATGAAATTTATATGGATATTGTTCATAATAATAATAAAACAATTCCATTTCACACAATTTATCATAAAACTATTACTGGATCTTCTTTATCCAAGAATTTTGGATGCGGAGGATACAGGGTAGGTTGGTTAACTTTTCCTAAATCTTTAGAAGAACTGTATAATAAAATACATATAATTTCTAGTAGTACATATAGTTGTGCTTCTCATTGTTTACAATATGTTGCTTATCAAGCTTTAATTTATCCACCTGGGATAGTAAAATATATTGATACTCAAAAGTTTATTTTCAGTAATATTGGTCAAATTGTTTATCAACAATTTAATAGTATAGGTTTAAGCACATCAAAACCAGAAGGAGCATGGTACATATTTTTAGATTTTGCAAAATTTAAAGATAGATTGAATCAAAATAATATTAATGATGATGATAAATTATGTACAAAATTAATAGAAGACATTGGTTTTGTTACTGTTCCCGGAAGTAGTTTTGGTTATCAAGGTTTGTATTTAAGATATTCATTTGTAGATCTTAATGGAGATAATTGCATTGATGATTTAAGTTATAAACAAGTTAATCCTGCTCAAATGACGGAAAATATTAGCCAAGGAATTCAACAATTAAATTTATGGTTAAATAGATTATAGTTTAGCTAAATTTTTTAAAACAATAATTTTAGGCTTGTATGGTATATTTTAGAAATATAACTTCTTGTTTATTTATATCTTCATCCTGATTATTTAGCCCTTCTAGACGTTCAATAAATAAATTTTTATCTATTTTTTGAAAACCTAAATCTAAATAAAATTTCTCAGATTTTTTTAAACTGTGCAAAATAACCTCTACTTTTCTAGACTTATCATAAATAAAATCAAAAAAATCATGAATTGCTGCATTACCATAACCTAAAGATCTATAATCTTTTAGAGTAACTATTAAAAGAATAACATATCTGATCTTTTCAGGATTTTTAAAAACCATCCGATAAACTATAATTGTTGGTATATTTTTATAATTTATATCATTATCTATACAATATGATAAAATTTTATTTTTTCTTTCTTTACATATTGATTTTATATACTCATCTTTAAAACTATCATTTGTATATTTTTTAACATAACTATACTTATTATCTTGTCTAATCTTTTTAAATTTTTTAAATAATTTTGATTTTAAATTTACAGATTCTAAATTATTTTTTTGTTTATAATAATTTTCTATAATCTGATCATATTCGAAAATCATAATAAATAAATAATTATTTTTTTTCTAAGTATTTTATAATTATGAAAAAAATATTATTATTAGCTATTTTTCTTTTATTTTTATATATTTATGTTTCAAATAATTTCAATAAACAGAGACAAGAAAAATGCATAATTTCCTTAAATAAATATCCAGAATTAAAAATTTTAGAAGAAAATAAAAATTTAATTATTCAAGATTTAAATAAGATAATTAACAAAAAATGGATAAACTATGAATCAATACATAATGATAATTTTGATTATTTTAGTCAAGTAAAAGAGAAAGATGTTTTTAAAAAATTTGAAAAATTAGAAACTTCTTTAAATGATGATTTAAAAACCCCTTCTTGGAAAACTCAAGTTTTAATATTTAATGGAAAATTAACAAAATATTCTAAGGAATTAGATAATACCATAAATCTTTTGAAAAAAATTTCAGGAATAAAACATGCAGGATTTTCTTGTTTTGAACCTGGGGCAATATCTAATTATCATACTGATAATAATTTTGATACTTATAGATATCATTTACCATTAATAATTCCTGAAGGAAATTGTAAATTAAAAATATATAATAAATTATACAAATTTAATAAACCAATGATTTTTGATGATTCTTGTAAACACCAAGTTTGGAATAAAACTAATTTTAATAGAATTATTATGATTATTGATATTTATAGAAAAAATTAAACTATATTTTCAGAACCATTAATAGCATCTTGAATTGTTGAAACATATTTTTTATCTTTAATTGCTTTTTTATCGGGACTCTCTACACTAAACAAGCTAACACAGCAAAAACCAAACATTATAATTAAAATAAGTGCAAAAATACCAAATGCAATTAGAGTAAAATACATTCTTATTTCTAACAAAACAAACAATTGATGAGATGCATCATTCAAAGCTTCTAAATCTGTTTTTTGAAAATAAAGGATTAAAGCCCAAATTGATATTCCTAAACCTCCGAGTTGGGTAATCACCTCTAAATTATTATTTTTTTCTTTATCATCGTTATTTCTTGAAGATAAATCAAAATAACAACATCTTGTAATTGAAATAAATGCTCCAATACCTGATAAAATTGTTAAAACTAAATTACATATCCATACATTTGAAAATTCGGAATCATTAGATAATTCACTTGAGTTATCAAGTACAATCGAGCCTCCTATAGTAAATGCTAGATTGATAAAAAATGTTATGATTTTTAAAGCAAACTCAGTTATTATTAGACATTCTGATTTAGTATTCATTATTATTAAATTAATGATTTAATTGTATAAATCATTAACTTATAAAAAAAAAAAAATCAATTTTTTTTAACAAATAAATTGTGTTTTTTCCAATTTACAGAAAATATTATGAATATATTTGTGATGATTACAATCATTTTTATCACATGAATCTAATGATTTAATAAAATAATAATTAGCAAGATTATAATCACATATATCCAAGTATAAACAAGCCAAATTATAATATGATTTAATTCTGTATTTATTTAATTTGTAAAGTGTGTAATCAATATGATATTCTGGTTCAATACATTTTTGGTGTAAAACTTCATATCCAGATATTACTCCTTCTAATACTTCAATAGATTCTTTTAATCTATGAATGTCATGACAATTTATTGAAGATTCTATTAAATGTTTAACATATTCTACAGTAACATGTCTAGCATTTCTAGATTGATCTAATTTTAAATTTTCAATATTTATTTTATCATCTATTTTATCATCTTTAGCTTTTGTTTTTGAATCTTTATTAGTAAATTGTCTAATTCCATAAAATCCACCTACTAATAACATAGCATATTTTGATACATCATTTGAAATAAAATTACTAGCTCCATTTTTTATATTTTTTAAAGAGTTCATTTCTAATTTCTAATTTAATTTTTTATAATTTATATGAATATGGTTATAATTATTCACCCATTAAAAACATAAAATACATAAACTATTTTCTGGTGCATCTTCAATATATTTACCAATACTTTCAATAAAATCTTTTTGTTTTATAAATATATTCCAAAATGGCATAACTTTACCTTTATCATAAACTAATGGACCATATGATTTTAATTTTAATAATACTTTATTACTCCCTTTTATATAAAATAATATTAAATCATCATCTAATGAATTCAAATGAAACTTGAATAAATCTTCAATAACTAATGCTAATTCTAAATTATTTTTACATAAATCTATTATATTTTGATGAGAACAATTCTCCTCTTGGTAAATCTTATCATCTTGCAGCGTAGGGAATAAATCAGAATAGTTTTTAAAAACAAAATCTGACCAGATTTTTAAAATTGATTCATACTTAATTTTAGTATCTTCACTTACATAGAAAAAATCTGGACGAGTGTCTAATTTTACATTTATAGAATTATATAACTTCAATTTTAAATCCATAATTAAATAATGATAGAAAATAATTTTTTTTTATAAACAATATTTTCTTATTTATTATATTATAATGTTATGGATTCAAAAAAAAAGTATCAATTTAGATATAAATAATATAAAAACACAAGAAAAAAATGGTAAATTATATTTTTATCATGATAATATTAAAATTTCTCCTTGGCACGATATTCCATTGAAAAACGGTGACTATTATAATTTTGTATGTGAAATACCTAAATGGTCTAGAGCTAAATTTGAGATAAATACCAATAATGAATATAATCCTATAGTTCAAGATAAAGAAAATGGAAAACCAAGATTTTACAATTGGGGTGATACTTTGTTCAATTATGGTGCATTTCCTAAAACATGGGAAAATCCTAAATTTATATCAGAATATACTAAAAAACCGGGAGACAATGATCCTTTAGATGTTGTAGAAATTAGTGTTGGTGCAATAAAAAAAGGAGCTATTGTACCAGTAAAAGTAATAGGTATAATACCTTTAATTGATTCCGGAGAAACTGATTGGAAAATTTTAGCAATTTCAAAATATGATAAATTTTGTAAAAAAATTAATAATTTAAATGATTTAGAAAAATATATGCCTGGATTTTTAGATGCTATAACTAATTGGTTAATTAATTACAAGTCTATATCAAAAGGTACAATAAATAAGATTGCTACAATTAATGATAAAAAAATAGGGGATGAAAAATTCGCTGAAAAAATTATTAAAGAAACTCATGATGAATGGAAAAAACTTTAATCATTTAAAAAATAAAATATTTTAGTTAATTAATGAAACTGCTTGATTTAATAAATGAAACAAATAAAATAATAGAATCAAATAATATAGATATTGATTCAATAAAACAATTATATTCTAATGAAATTGAAGATTGGGAAAACCACATAATAAAGAAAGAAAAATATACCAGAAGTCTTGTTTTTAAAAATGATGATTTTCAATTAATAATTATGACATGGCCTAGTAATTTTGAAAGTTTTATTCATGATCATAACAAGAATGAGTGTATTTTTAAAGTGTTGAGAGGAAACTTTACAGAAAAACTTTATAAAGAAAATCAAGATAAATTAGAATTAACAGGATCTAGACAGGTATTAACTAATCAAATTGGTAATATTAACGATGATAATGGATATCATTCTGTTCAAAATAATTCATCTGATTTCGCAGTGTCAATACATTTGTATATAAAAACTGATGAAACCCAAGATATAGATCAAGTAAATATATTTATATTAGATAATGAAATGAAATTTAATAAACAAACTATCTTTCTTACATATGATAATTAAACAAGTAAAGAATTACTAGTGGGAAAATGACAGGGATAAAATTTAGGTAGATTTGAGTGTAATTTGTTGTTTGACTCAAATTCTTAACCATATAGGTTCCTTCCAAATGGTATCCACACTTCTTCTCATAATAAGGTCTTACACCTGTACCAGAAATAACTGCTTGCTTTTTCCATCCATTAGAAAATGAAATTTCTTCAGCTGTCTTCATCAACTTTCTACCAAAACCGGAATGTTGAGCTTGAATCTTATGACCATTATCCACTGGAATCATTTGACCATAAACATGTAATTCTCTAACTAGAGAACAACCTTCGAGTTCCTTGAAAATTCCTAAGCCTGGATTACAATCAAGTCTCAATCTGCAAAAACCAATGCAAGCAGTGTAATTCTTACAACCTGGCCAATAAATCTTCTTACCCAACAATCCGTAAAAGTATTGCTTGATACAAAAGAGATAATAATTCCAGCAAATATCACACTTGCAAGCTTCATATGAAATGAAGTGTTCTTTTCCATGATCATCTTGATAAGTAGTGACCGCAAGTCTTGCCTTAGCAATCAACTCGGTTCTATTTCTTACTTCCTTACATCTGAGGCATTTACAATCTAGACCCATAGTATCCAATTTATCATGAATAATTTGTCTCATATTAGAAAGTCCTTGGTAACCAGCATCAATATAAGTTGTAGGAATATCTCTGATCAACCTTTCAATTCTGACCCACTTTGGAATTCTTGGCTTGAGTCTAATCATCATATCAATCAAGATATTAGGATCCTTTTCTGTGTAAGGCATATATTCTCCACTTTCATACTTCTTTTGAATTTTAGTATATGGAACTACAGCGGTAGGATAGATCTTCCAATCATCTAACTGAAGATTAGGTTCAGTAATAGCTTGATCAAACATTGCCTCATCAATTTCAGGTGAAGATCCTGGCAAATCAGGCATGTAATGCCCTACCACCTTTAAACCAACACCCTTCAAATTTCTAATTGCTTTTCTAACATCCTTGACAGTGCACTTTCTGTTGTTAATTCTAAGTACTTCGTCATTCAATGATTGAATGCCAATTTGAACTCTAGTACAATTGTACCTTCTGAAATCAATCAAAGCTTGCTTGTTAATCATATCAGGTCTAGTTTCAAGTGTCAAACCAATAATACCACACTTGGCAGTTTGATTGATTCTAATCTCTTCTTCCAAAGATAGTCTATCCCTTTCTTCTCCAGAGTAAAGCACATTAGCAGCATGATATGTATCAGCTATAAATCTTTCTCTATACTCAGAATCGTAACAATTAAAGGTACCACCCAAAGCAATAAATTCTACTTTATCAACCTTGTGTCCATTAGACAACAAAGTTTTGGCTCTTACTTCAAATTGTTTGAAAGCATCAAAATTCATTCTGGAAGCTCTCAACATAGCAGGTTCTCTAGAAAGATAACTCCTAGGTTGTGTTTGCTTACCAGTTTCATCTCTTTCATCAGGACAGAAATCGCAATCAAAGCTACAAGTAAACTTTTTTGCAGTTCTAGTCTTAATCTTAGTAATTGGATCAACTACGTCAATTTCCCATTCAGGTGCCATTGTAGAAGTAATCTGAGTGATACCCGATTCTGTTCTACATGCCTTCTTTGTCATCAATCTTCTCAGCTTAGGACTAATCATTGGATATTTCTCATCTAGAATGGTGTTATAGATGAGCAACATCTGCGATTTAGAAGGATTTACTCTATACTTTCTTCTAAGTTCTCTTATAAGATTATCATATTCCTTGTTTGTATTAATATTAGATTGAACAAGTTCTTCTGTCATTTGAGTAATTTTTTCTTTTTGATTTTCAGGAATCTCATAATCATTCTTTTCCTGAAAACCGAGATCTTCGATTTCTCCAATCGAATTATTACAGTTTTTTGTTATTCCACAGCTCATTTTAAAGATAACTTATAATGATTAAAGAGAATTAATACATAAAATAATATTCAATTTTTTTAAACATCTAGATAAGCCACTCTTTTAGATAGAGCCCAAGTCTTATAATTATTCATTATCATGGCTGCTGCCGCACTTACATTAAGAGATTGAAGAGCTCCTAATTGTCTAATACATATTACAAATGATCCTGGAATTGCTTTACCTACTTCTAAGATTGATTTGTCTATACCGTCACCTTCATTCCCAAAAATGAAACAAATTTGTTTATCATCATGGATTTTAGCATGAACTAGATTCCAATTAATTTGATCATCATAAATAGCATCTGTAGTTTGTTCAATAAAAACTGGTACTAAATTGTATTCTATCATAGTTTGATAAAATTTAATAGGACATAATACTCTGTCTTCAATACTAATTTTAGAAATATATTTCATATCTTCATCTTCATCAAAACCTTCAATCCCAAATACTCTAACAACATTCATATATTTTTCAGATCCAACTGTACTTCTACAATCAAAAATTCTCCTACCAAATACAAAATACTTGTCAACACCAAACATTTGAGCTGTTCTCATGATTGTCCCAACATTAAGATTACCCAATAAAGATAAAGTACAAATGCTATAGTTAAGATTTTGAGAACAAGATATCTTTTTAACTAATTCTGAGTCTTGATCTTTGTAGTATTGTTTAATATTTCTAGGATCATAAAATTTATTACAGTCATCTTTAATTAACTTTTTATAGGACATTTTTTTTTATTTAAACAATTACATTTTAAAATATAAAAAGTAAAATAAATCAATTTTTTATTTCATAAAAACTGAAAAATTATAATAATCACGGGAATGATACCTGATTTTATAATAAAAATAATGCAATACGACGGTGTAATTTATCATAAAGAAACTCTAGAGAGTCAATATAATCAATTAAAATAAGAAATGATTAAAACCTTTTGAAGAGAAAATGAAAACATTAAGATTTATTGAACATTTTGGTTTAGAAAACTATTTCAATATTGATAAAATCCAAAATATAAATGTTTCTAATTCATACAATTATGTATCTGGAGCTGAATATTGTGGATCTGGAGCTGAATATTGTGGATCTGGAGCTGAATATTGTAAAAGTAAAAATGTTAAAATTAATGTTAAATTTTCGCTGGAATATTCTAGTGAAGAATCATATGAAAATAGATATAACCCTTACATTGATTGTTATACTAGTCTCAATGTTTTTAATACAAAAGATAACAAAGGTATACCTGTTAATTTTTGGGTTAATGGAAAAGAACCCAAAGAAAAATCATGGGCATATCTACTTTCTAAAATAATACAAGAAATTGAATCTCAAGGTGTTCTGGAATTTGTAGATTTTAATTAATAATATTCAATTTCTGGATAATTCATTACTCTTCTTAACTGATCAGGACCTACTTCTTTTTCTAATATTTGTAAACCTTCTTTTTTTATACGAACCTCTCGATAAACTAAAATTGGATATTCATTATCATTTTTCCAATATAATATTTGATCATTAGTTTGTATATTCAAATCATTGATTTTATCATAATAACAAACCCAAATTCTATATTCTTGATTACTTTTTTCTAAAGATATGGATGAATCTGTTCCAGTTGTTTGATAATTTGAAGCCATAAAACCAATAAATCTGAAATCTTCTTTACAAAAATATTCGGTTTTTATTTTAATTAAAACTGTGTTATTTTTAGGGAAAGCAATTAAATATTCTGCGTTTTCATTGGGGAACATATTTTTTAATTTTGATTTATCTGGTTTATAAAAATAATTCTTTTTTAAAACTTCCAAAGTTACATAATTGTCTTGTTTTGAAATTTTTTCTTGTAGTAAATCCCCTAATTTACTAGAATTAGTTTTTATCTTTTCAATATTAAAATTTTTAAATGTTGATATAGATGGTAAATATTTATAAAAATCTTCATTTTGATATTCATTTTTAGTGTAAAATCTTAATATCAAAGCAGAACTTTCTTTAATTTCAATTGTTTCTTGATATTCTAAATAATTAGGATCATTATTAGTAATATTGATAAAATTATCATTTTTAGAATAATAAGGTAATCCATCTTTATCGTAAAGAGTTATACAAAAAAAATTAATTTTTGAATTTGGTATTAATCCTGTTAAAGTAATGTTTTCTTTTTTGGTAAAAGTACTTATAAAATATTGAACAGAAAAATCTGGATAAGCATAATTTAAGAATTCAGGAGCTTTTGACATTAAAGGAAAATAATATGGCTCGTATTTTTTATACAAGCTTCCCATAAAATATTTGAAAATAATTTTTTTAACAAATGCAAACATTTTATTTAAAAAATTTTTTAAAAGTTCGATAAATGTAAACATTTATTTTAAATATTTATTTACAAAAAAATAATAAAATTTTAAACTAATTTATTTTTTTTTGTAAATAAAAAAATTTGATTTATAGTAATGGAAGGTATTGAGCCTTCTCTAGATCTACATTACTTTTTTTTGAAGTTAAAAACTTCTTTAAAAAGACTCATTTTTATTATTTAATAATAAAAAATACTCATTTTTTTTATTTAATAATAAAAAAAACTTGAACATGATAAATTTCTGGTACACTCATTGAAGGATTCTCATACCAAACATATTGAAAATTATAAGCAAGTTTACTTAATTCTTCTTGAATATCTAAATTGATTTGATGATAAGAATATGGTTTATTTTGACAATTATACCATAAAACATAATGATTTGATCTTGAACATAATTGATAAGGATAATCATTAGGTCTAAATACCTTTATCAATTTATCAAAATTAAAAGTTATTAATTTACCTTCTGAATTAAATTCTGTTGGAAAGTTAAATATTATGTCATATAAATAATCTTTAGTGTATTGATAAAAACTTGCAGCATTTTGATAGTCAATTTCTTTATTTGCTTTTAATTCATCTGAAGGTCTGATTTGTTCAGAATTAGGAATCCAATCATAAATTGAATTCAATTTATCTAAATTTTTTAGATCTGGATTGATTTGACAATTCATTTTTAATTATTTTATAATTTCAATTAAGAGAATTTATAAAATAAAAAAATCAAATTTTTAAAACTCGTAATGATTAACAGAATTTCTACCAGAAAGATTTTTAATAGCTAAAGATGGGATATATTTATTCATCAGTTCATTAATAATAGAAAGATCATTGATTCCTTTAAAATTAGAATCTACAGGATCTCTTGCTAGCGGACATTTACTATAAGTTAATACAATAGTACCAAAGAAAGTATCAATTTCTTCTTTATGAACTTTAGTTAGCAATACTGAATCACATCCAACATGTACCATTTTATCTGCTGCATTATGTTTCATAATACTACTTCCAGACAACCATAGATCGTGAGCAATAAGTCTTTTAAAGTCATCTGGATCCATATCCATTTTTTTAGCTTGCATTAGATTCAAATCTTCTTCTATACCATCCAAAAAATTCAAATATGTTTTTACATTTTCAATTTGTCCTCCTAATTTCAAAGACATTTGATGTTGCATTAGAATTGAAGCAGATGTAACATATCTATTAGGACATGATTGCAAAATGATAAAAGCCATAGAAGCAGCAACATCAGCTACACATACAACATTCTTACCAGCTTTAGTCATTTGTTGAATTTGTTCAACAAAAGTCATACCAGCTAATACTGAACCACCAGGAGAGTTAATATAGACAACCACATCTTTGTCTTTAATATTATTAAGTTCTAGAATCCATTTACTAACAGATTCTCCATTAACTTCACCTCTGATAACAACGTGATTTTTTTCTGTTAATAGGACATCAGGTGCTGCTGTAACAACAGGAGCAGCTAAAGTAAATGCAGGCATTGCAATTGCAAATAAAGTGAATAACAATTTTAGGAATTTCATTACTATATTTTATAATTAGTAATTTATTTTTAAATATAGTAATTAGTTATTTAATACCCTTAAAGAATTAAGTAATTTAGATTCGGGATCAATTAATTTTGTAATATCTTCACCTAAAAGTATTTCATTTTCTAACAAGGATTTGGCTAATTTAGATACTAGCTCTTTATTTTCAGTCAAAACATTTTTTGTCCATTCATAAATATCTGAGGCATAAACTGTCATTTCTTCTTCAATAATATTTTGTTTATCTATACCAACATTTGTTTGTCTTGATTTACTGTAATTAAGAAGAGGCATTGATTTGGATAACCCATAAGTTGTAATCATTGAATACAAAATATCGGTAGCCCTTTCAATATCATCACTAGCTCCTGTTGTTACACTATTAAATATTAAATCTTCAGCAGCTCTACCTCCATATAGAACTGAAACTTTGGATATTAGTTCAATTCTATTATAAAGTTTTTTCTCTTCCGGCTCCTGTTGAGAAAATCCTAAAGCATCAACACCTCTTGGGATAATTGATACTTTAATAGGTGGTGATGAATCTTCTAAAAGATAACCCATTAAAGCATGTCCTGCTTCATGGTGAGCTACAATTTCTTTTTCTTTATCTGACATCATTCTACTTCTTTTTTCAATTCCAATTAAAATATCATCAATTGCTCTTTCTAAATGATTCCATTCAACATTATCATTATCTTCTCTAACTGCTAAAATAGCTGCTTGATTGCAAATATTATTTATATCTGCTCCAGAAACACCAGATGTCTTTTTAGCTAATTTCAAACTATAATCTTCAATTACATCCTGTTTTGAATTTTCTTGTTCTTCATGTGGTAATGGAATTTTATCTAAATACAATTTAAATATTTCTTGTCTTTCAGATACATTTGGCAAATCAATAACAAGTTTTCTATCAAATCTACCAGATCTGGTTAAAGCACTATCTAATGATTTATGTCTGTTAGTTGATGCAATTACCAAAATATTTTCATTATCTGAAAAGCCATCCATTTCTACCAATAATTTATTCAAGGTAACATTATGTTCATGACTAACTCCATAAGAAGACCCTTCTCTAGAAGCACCAATACTGTCAATTTCATCAATAAAAATAATAGCTGGTGAATTTTCTCTTGCTAATTTAAATAATTGTCCTACTCTATTAGAACCCATACCAATAAATCTATCATTAAAATCAGAACCTGAACAATGAATAAAACTTACTCCTGATTCTCCAGCCATAGCTTTTGCTAATAGAGTTTTACCAGATCCTGGTTTTCCAACTAGGAGTAAACCTCTTGGTAATTTAGCATTCATTTTAACATATTTTTCTCTAGATTTAAGATATTCAATATATTCTTGAACTTCATCTTTAGTATCTTTATAACCTGCAATATCTGCTAATTGAGTCTTGACTTTAATTTTTGGATCATTTGGTTTGATTATTCTAAATGGTGTCCCAGAATCTGTAGCTTGATGTACTCCTTCAACTAATGCACCTGTCAAATATGACAAAATTGTTCTAAAAACTACAAAGATAATTACATAAAATATTACTTTATTAAATATTTCAACTAAATAATTAGGTTTAGGATTATTGATATAAACTACATCTAAATCTTTAGTATTATTATCTTTTTGCAATTCATTTTCAAAATTATGATTATTAGGTAGTTGAATATGAACACCCAATCCTCTATGAATAACATTTGAATTTGAATAACAATATTGATTAATATCTGAATTTGATAAATTATAATTACAAACCTGGTGATCTTTATTATTAAACCATTTATTTTCTAACACATCAAAATTTATATTAGCAACATCTTTGTCTTTATTAATAATTACAGAGTTTATAGTTACATTCTCCCAATTAACTATTTCAAAGAATTGTTTTTTAGTAATACTATTATAATTACTAGGATTAATATCAAAAAAGAGATAACCCATTAATAAACCGATTAAAATGTAACTGTATTTCATATTTTTATTGAAAAATTACTATTTATCTCTTTATAATACTTAAAAAATTCAATTTTATTTCTTAAATTATTTAAAAAAAAAATACCCTATTCTATTAAATAATATGGATTCAAGTGAATTAAAAGACCTTGGAAATAATGAGTTTAAAAATGGAAACTATCAATCTGCTATTAAATATTTCGATGAAGCAATCGAAAAAGATTCTGAAAATCATATATTGTATAGTAATAGATCAGCTGCTTATTTATCATCAGGTAATGGACAACAAGCTTTTACCGATGCTGAAAAATGTGTAAATTTAGAACCAACATGGGCTAAAGGTTATGGTAGAAAAGGAGCAGCCTTACATATGTTAAAAAAATACGAAGAAGCAAAATCATGCTTTGAAGAAGGATTAAAATTAGAATCTGATAATTCTTATTTACAATCTGGATTAGCTCTGGTAAATAATGAAAAAGAAATTATGAGTAATCAACCTAATATTTCAATGGATATGATGCATCAATTGATGCAAAATTCTAAGATACAAGAGAAAGTAAAAGATCCAGCTTTTGTTTCTAAAATGATGCAATATCAAGCAAATCCATTATCTATGTTACAAGATTCAGAAATGATGGAAATATTCAGTTCGATCATGCAAGAAATGGGGAACAAAAATACTAATCATTCAGATGTTGTTGAAATTATGTCAGACGATGATGACACAGAAGAAGATTCTGACGACTCTGAATTAGATGATTTAGATGATGAATCTGTAGAATAGATAAACAAAATTAGGGGATAGATCCAACCTTTTTTTATAAATAAATGTTTTAAATTTTTATAAAAAAAAATGGTTAATAAAAATGTATTATTAGCAGCTGCTGCTGTAGGTGGTGGTTATTATCTTAAAAATAGTAATGTAAACTTAATGAATTTATTTAATAAAGAAGAAGAAACTTTTGCTGAATTACCGTTAATTGATGAAAATAATAGATCTATTAAAAAATTAGTTTTACCAGAATTAAAAATTACATTTGAAAAAGATTCAGAAGGAATCGAATGGAAAAAATCTGAAAATTTAATTAGTCTTGAAGAATTTGATAGTGAAAGAAAAAATAAAATGAAATTTTATGATATTGGTAAAAAAACTAAATGGACACCCTATGTAAATGGTTTAAAAATTTTTGGTGGGGTAGAAGTAAGAAAATATAAAATTGAATATAATGAATCCGTACCTGAATTAATTAAAGAAAATGTTTCAAAATTAGATACTAAACTAGGTATTGTTGATTTTGGCGATGAAGTTGAAATTGATTCCCCTGAAGAAATTGTTAAAAAATTTCAAAATAAATTTAGAGGTAAAGACTTTAAATTAAGTTCTAAAAATTTAGAATTAATTTATTATTTACCCGAAGGATCAAATATTTTAATTCCAATGTATCAAATTGGTAATGCTCAATCTGGACCTACTAAGGGTGATGCTAATGTATTAGGATTAGTATTTCCAGCTAACCAAAAATATGATAATAATTTTAGATTAGAAGGTGAATTGAAATATAAAAAAGAGAAAGTCGAAACACCATTATTAAAAAATGATGGTGAAGAAGATAATTTAATTATTGAAAACACAAGAGAATTAATAAAATATACTTTTACCTTTTTTGCCCCAAATACTGATATCAATAAAATTAACTTTATTGGTAATTTAAAAAATGTAAAAAAATCTACTATTGGACCAGGTAAATATATTTTTGATTTTGAAAGTGATTTTAATAAAGAATCTTTAGAAAATGTTTTAATTAATTATGTTAATGAATTCGATGTTTCTAAAACTGTATTAGTAGAATTAAAACAAGAAATGAATAATATTCCTACCTTAAATAATCCGGTACCTTCAAATATTGGTTTAGCTTTATCTAGAGATAATAATGAATATGGTATCGATTGGGGAGAAGATGTTATTGGTGGTGCTTGTTATAGTAATTATGTAAATTATATGGATTCAAAAGCTATTAATAGATATAAATGGACTAAACCTAATGCTTGGGTAAGTGATTTTATTGATAAAGATAATAATGGATTTGATCATTTATGGGTCGATGATGTTGATATTTCTACTTACATTGGTCATGGCAATGGTTATGGTTTTAATTTAGAAGGTTCTGGTTCTCAAAATGGTTCTTTAACTTACTGGGAAGCAGCTAAAGGAAAAGCATGGGGTAACAGAGATTTAGAATACCAAGTCTGGTTAAGTTGTCAAGTATTAGAAGAAGTATATGATGGAAAAGAATGGTGGGAAAGATGGGGTCCTACATTTAATGGATTACATTTAATTTGTGGTTTTCAAACTAATGCTTCTACTGGTACTCATAAACAATTAAAATACTTTGCTAAAAATGTTTATGACAATAAAAAAACTGTTAGAAAAGCATGGTTTGATGCTGCCGATAGTGATCAACCTGATGGTACTCAAGCCGTTGTTATGGGTCCTTTAATGAATGCAGCAAATAATCCAAACTATCAAAAATCTCAATATGCTGCCATTAATTCTTCAACTAATGGAGTTTTGAGAGCTCATTGGAATGATGTAGCTTGGAATCTAGCTGGACCAACTAAAAAAGATTTATCTAAAGAAAATGTTGTAGGTTGGTGGAGAGTAGTACACACTGTTTAAAAATATTTATTATTTATTGATCTTTAAAAATACTTATAAAAAATAAAATATTATTAGCTCCAGCTGGAACTTATGCAGCTAGAACCGATATTAATAAAAGTCAAATAATAGGTTTTTGGAGGTTAGTTCATGAAGTTTAAAATTGGTGTTTAAATTTAATTAATTAATAAATAATCTTTACTAAAATTATTTATTGATTACTATTAACTATTAGTTCTCTTTCTGTTTGAGAATATCCTTCTAACCATAATGATAGATAAATTTGTTTACCATCAATAAAAATTTTATTTTGACATCCTCCTGGAGCCATAGCTTCATATTTATGCCAAAATACTCTACCGTCTTCACTCTTGGCTAAAAAATGAGATCTAATTTGATTTACTGAATTAGTAAATTTTGCATACCAAATATCTTTTAGCTCTATATTAAAAGGTTCTAGTGTTTGAACAATAGCTTCATAATTTTTAGTTTGATGCTCAAAATCTATATTTTCAATATCTCCATAATAAGAAAACACATCAGACTTATCTTGTGAATATAAAGGATTAGTAATTTTTTTTGTATCTGTCAAATAAATATACTTTTCTGCCATTCTTAATTATAAATTATTAATTATTTAAATCATTATTCTAACTTAATTAATCTGATCATTCTAACTTAATTAATCTGATCATTCTAACTTAATTAATCTGATCATTCTAACTTAATTAATCTGATCATTCTAACTTAATCCATTCCTCTAAAAT
>Ga0115565_10001689_pt1 | contig 17901 bp, 12 predicted proteins | sample COGITO_mtgs_1105_FD_87199 | JGI IMG/M metagenome (GOLD analysis project Ga0115565, IMG submission 87199) | Pelagic marine microbial communities from North Sea - COGITO_mtgs_110530 | ecosystem: Environmental > Aquatic > Marine > Epipelagic | place: Germany:Helgoland, sampling site Kabeltonne... | reverse complement strand
GTACTTATCAGCGTTTGGTTAACAGCCAGCGCAGTTGTGCAGCCTCACAAAGCGCTTTGGACGAGGCCACTACGGCAAAAGACTTAGCCAAGGTAGAACTAGACCAAGCACGCGCCGATCTGCAAGACCGCTTTTTGATAGCACCATTCGATGGCGTGTTAGGGTTAACGGATGTTGAGGTAGGGGATCGCATCTCGATGCAAACCGCCATCACGACTATCGACCAACGCAGCCAAGTCTTTGTCAATTTTAATGCGCCAGAGTCAGCGCTGTCCGTGCTGCTCGAAAACCCAGAGGTAACCTTACAGCCTTGGTCCAATCGTGGGCAATACCTCAACGCTAAAATTGCAGAAGTGGACTCGAGAATCAACGAAACCGATCGTACCATTAGAGCGCGCGCTATTTTATCCAACGAAGAAGATAAGTATCGCCCCGGCATGAGTTTTAGAGTCAGACTGGTGTTGCGCGGAGAAAGGTATGCCGCAATCCCAGAGGCCGCATTATCATGGGGTGCGTCAGGCGCGTATGTTTGGAAAGCGGCAGCCGGAAAAGCTGAGCGCGTAGATGTCAAAGTTAAGCAACGCCTGCGAGGCAGAATTTTGGTCGAAGGTGATTTGTCATCTGATGAAGATCTGATTACAGAAGGCATCCAACGTTTGCGTGCAGGTCAAGCAATTGAAGCGACTGTGACGCGTGTAGCGGGGAAAAAACAAGAGAGCACTCAAACACCAAGCGAGACTAGGGGATGAAAAATTTAGCGTCTAATTTATTGGGAGATTTACCGTCGTTGTCCATTCGACGGCCGGTATTGATTATCGTGGTTAATCTTCTTATCGTTATTGCTGGCTTTGCGGCAATGAATGGACTTGAAATCCGAGAGTTGCCTGATGTTGACCGACCCATTGTTACCGTTTCTGCAAGCTACCCAGGTGCCTCACCAGAAGCGATGGATGCAGAAGTTACAAGCCGACTCGAAGGGGCGGTAGCCCGTGTTAGCGGCGTCAAATCGATACGAGCCCAAAGCGAAGAGGGTTCTACTCGCATACGCGTCGAGTTTAGGCCAGGTATCAATTTGGAAGATGCTGCCAATGAAACTCGCGAGTCCGTCAGTCGTGTGCAGCGAGAATTGCCTGATGATGTTGAACGTCTATCAATTATAAAAGCCGACAATGATGCCCAGTCTGTGGTTAACCTAGCGGTTTCAAGCCCTAGCTTAAGTTTAGAAGCTTTAACAGAGCGTGTCGAAACAGACCTCGTGCCTTTGTTTTTGAGCATTCCGGGTGTTGCCGATGTGCGGCTCAATGGCGATCGGGAGCGCGTCTTGCGTGTGATGGTTGATCCTCTAAGGCTAACCAGTTTTGGCTTATCAATGACACAAGTTGCTGACGCATTGCGCCTCGCACCTTTCGATGTTCCAGCAGGCAGCTTGCGCTCGAGTGACCAACAATTAATCGTGCGTGCTGATGCAACGTCGGTAACAGCCAAAGACGTTGAAGATATCGTAATTGACGGAAACACTAGAATTGCCGATGTTGCCAGCGTGTTTTTTGGCCCTGCTGACCCGCGCAGTTACGTGCGTTTAGACGGCACGCCGGTAATCGGTGTGGGCGTTATTCGTCAAGCTAAATCAAATACCATCGAAATTTCGGACGAAGTGTTAGCCATGGTTGAACGCTTAGACACACGTTTTCCTGATATGGAGTTAGTTGTAACCTCGGACGATGCCGAGTTTATAAGAGACTCTGTTAAAGAAGTAATGGTCTCGTTAACGTTGACGGTACTGCTGGTCATTGCCACATTATGGGTGTTCATCGGGTCTTTTAGAGCGACGATAGTGCCTGCGTTTTCGATTCCGGTCTCGCTGGCTGGGGCTTTAGCGGTTATTTGGCTGCTTGGGTTTTCAATAAACATATTGACACTGTTGGCACTAGTCCTAGCAACAGGTCTAATTGTCGATGATGCCATCGTAGTCTCCGAAAATATTCAAAGACGACGTAGTCACGGTTTGGGCTCTCGAGCGTCAGCGGTTATTGGCACTCGTGAAGTATTCTTTGCGGTGGTTGCCACGACAGCAGTATTAGCCGCAGTGTTTGTTCCCATCGCGTTTTTACCGTCAACGGCCGGTCAATTATTTAGAGAATTCGGCGGTGTTCTGGCAGGTGCCGTTATTATTTCGTCATTTGTTGCCTTATCTTTGGTGCCAGCGTTAACTGCGAGGCTGCCCGTTAAATTGTCTCAAACCAGTTTCTTTAGTAAAACCTTTGGCGCTTTTGGGATGCACGCTCTTAGCTTTTACAACAAAACATTAGTGTGGTCACTCAAGTACGCTTGGATCATTTTTGTGCTGAGTGTGTTGGCGGCTTTAGGCGCTGGTAGTTTGTATAAACATATCGATAATGAGCTCTTGCCACCAGAAGATCGCGGTACGATAAGAGTATTTGCGCGCGGCCCAGATGGCGTTGGCATTAATTTCATGGATCGACAAGCGATACAGATGGAGCAAAAACTGGCACCGTTTGTCGAGAGTGGCGATGTTGATTCGTTCTATACGGTTGTTGGCCAGTGGGATCCGAATATTACGTTTATAACAGTACCTTTGGCGCATTGGGACGATCGGACGCAGTCGCAACAAGAAATTATCGAAAAATTACGACCTGAAATGGATGCAATTCCGGGTGCCCCAGGCCGTGTGTTCGGTTCCAATAGTTTAAATCTTCGTGGTCAAGGCGGTGGACTAGAGTTAGCACTGACAGGTAGCAGTTATCAGCAGATATATGAAGCCGCGTTAGCGTTTAGCAAAAAAATTGAAGACGAACTGCCAGCGTTGGGCAACACGCGTATTTCTTATCAGCCAACTCAACCCCAGATGCGCGTTAATATCGACAGGCGCAGGGCTGAAGAGTTAGGAGTGCCATTTAGCGATATAAGCTGAACCTTGCGTGCCGCCATCAATGGTGATGACATTGCCGACTTGAATGTTGGTGATCAGGCAGTGCCGATTATTCTGCAGGCTGACAACCAAAATACCAGTGATCCTGCTGACTTAACAAATCTCTATGTTGCCTCTCGCAATGGTAATTTGGTGCCCTTATCAAGTATTGCGTATCTTAGTGAAGAGGGCGTAGCAGCAGAACTAGAGAGGCATGCGCAACGCCGAGCAATTGAGATAGAAATGTCTTTGCCAGAAGATGTGTCGTTGCAAAATGCTGTTGAATCGCTCAGAAATTTGGCCCAAGAAACCTTACCAGATGGCATTGGTCTGGTATTTTTGGGCGAAGCGCAGACATTCGAGGAAACCTCGCAACAAGTCATGCTGACCTATGTACTAGCCTTTGTGATTGTTTTGCTGGTATTAGCTGCACAATTTGAGAGTCTCAATAGTGCAGTTGTTGTCATGTTAACGGTGCCGTTTGGTATTGCAGCTGCGATTTTTGCACTTTATTTAACGGGAACCTCGGTAAATGTTTACTCCCAAATTGGCTTGGTGATGCTGATCGGTTTGCTTGCCAAAAACTCTATTCTTTTAGTTGAGTTTGCTGACCAGATGCGCGACCAAGGTGAAACAGTATATGACGCTATCATAAAAGCAGCCGAAGTCAGACTACGGCCCATTATGATGACGTTGATGTCGACCATATTAGGTGGATTGCCGCTTATACTGTCAACAGGCGCAGGCGCTGAAGCTCGAAACGCCATTGGTTGGGTCGTGTTTGGCGGCTTAGGGTTGGCAGCTGTCTTTACGCTCTATTTAACACCTGTGTTGTATCTAGCGCTTGCTAGGTTTACCAAGCCAAGAGCTAACGAAGAGCGACGTTTAGAAAAAGAAATGGCAGAAGCAGAAAAAGCCATATGAGGCGTTGCTAATAAATATTGCTAGGTGAATACCTACGTTACATAGTAAAGCGCACTTGCAGGTGCGCTTTATTCTATCTAGTGATTAAACAATACTGTTATTCTGCCATGTGCGGATACCCGCTTTAGAAAGAAACAATGTTATTTGTATCCCCAAGGGGCATCTGGGGTTTCAATTTCGTTGCTTAGATCAAAGTCGACTCTGAATTCCCGTCCTTGGCGCACTAAACGATAACTGAATTTTTCCTCATATATATACATTTGCCATATATTGCCGACCGATTGGGGCAGTTGAGTATTGACAAATAATTCTTTTGAGTACTGGTCCGCGGGAAACGACTGGATTTGCGCGTATCCTGCGTCAAGAGTATGTCCGCCATACATGGTAAGTGCATCGTCACTGCCATCTTTACTGCGATGATCATGCTTTAAACTCAAGCCACTGCCAGTTTTTGTGATTATCCACGTGCGTGAAGCGTCCTCGCCAACATGAAATGGAATTTGTATTTGCGTTGAGTCACAAACACGAACATGCATCACTAATTTTGCATTAAAAGCATCGCTCGGCTGATTGTCGACACTGACCTTGCCCGCAAAGGCTTTGCCGCAATGCTGACTGATGCTATCAAAAAACGCATCATGACTGGGTATAGAGACTGAAGGAGCTGGTTTTACAATATCGGCAGTCGAGTAGCATGACATACCTAAACATAATCCTGCGAACGCAAGCACTTTGATTGACATGGGATAACCTTGGTTTTGTGTTTATTATATAGTCTAGCTGACCAGACCAGCTCAAACAATAATGAAATAGGCGTTGATGAACTTAGGTCAGGTTATATACTAAAAAAATAGCCGCTGAGTTAGGAATATCTGAATAAGTGATAAAATAGTGATGAAATTGTTACTTGAATTTATTTTCATCGAAAATACACTACTATTCGTATAAATAAGCCTAAACTAATGTCTCCACTTTTACTGAGTCTTTTTATGCCTCCTTACCATCATTCTAGTATCCAGCGCGGTCTTATTGGCTTGGTTCTTTTTACGCTGTCTGGTGTTGTGTGCGCCCAACAAGCCGTTTCAGAAGCAGAAACTACGTCTGTTGACCGCAATTTAACCGGTTTTGAAAGTCTTGATGAAGCACAATCTTTGTGGGAGTTTGGCGCAGCCGGCGGTCTTGGAGAAGTCGCAAATTATCCCGCGTCCTCGCAACGAAACCTGATTGCGCTTGCCGCTCCTTATTTTATATATCGTGGTGATATTATTCGGATCGGCGGCGGCAATGGCGTCCGAGCCGTTGTGGTAGACGAAAAAGACTTTGAAATAGACCTCTCTTTTGGTGGCGCATTTTCGGCTGACAGTGAAGACGATACCGTTAGAGAGGGCATGCCCGAGCTTGATTTCTTATTCGAAGTAGGGCCTCAAGTTGTTTACCGTATCAAAGATTATGAATTCTCCAATGGTGGAACCGCAAGGCTTAATGCTCGATTGCAAGCCAGAGCCGCATTCTCGACCGATTTTTCAGAATTGGATGACCGCGGGTTTGTGTTAAACCCTGTCATTACCTATCAGCAGCGTGGTCGTTTGTTTCCTGAAACCGCCTTAAGTGCTTCGATAGGTATGGTGTTTGCCACTGAGCGTTTTCATGAGTACTTTTACGAAGTTGCTGATCAGTTTGCGACTGACGCTCGTCCTGCCTATCAGGCAAAAGGAGGCTATTTGGGCACCGAAGTAGGCTTTAGTTTTTCATTTCCTATAAAAGAAAATATTCGTGGTTTTGCAGGTGCGGGTTTGCAGTTTCATGCTGGGTCTGCGAATGAAGACAGTCCTTTGTATGAAAAAGATGTGACGTACAGTGTCGCGATAGGTTTTGTCTGGCGCTTATACAAAAGTGAGCGCAAAGCTACGTGGTAAACGCGTCTAATATTAGCCCGTTAAGGCTCGAAGTCAGGTAATACAGAAAATCACATCTATCTCTCAAAAAGCGAGTGTATATATCGCTAAAGCATCTTTTACCGTGACTTCGATTGGATTATTGATTAACAAACGTGTCTGTAAGATTGCATCTGCCGCGAGCATCGGCAAGTCAGCTCGACCCACGCCAAGGGCTTGTAAACGAACGGGTAGGTTTAGATCGATCGCCAATTGCGCGAGCGCGTCAATAAGATTGTGACAGGTTTGGTGTGCATCGGTGGAACGCTCGAAATCTAACTGTATAAAATCTGCGAGCTGGGAATATAAATCAAAACATACCGTGGCATTAAATCTCATTACATGCGGCAACACCAGTGAGTTACTGAGACCGTGTGGAATATGAAAATGCCCCCCTAATGGATAAGCCAGAGCGTGCACAGCAGCAACAGGCGCGTTGGCAAACGCTTGTCCTGCCATACAGGCTCCAATCAACATGGCTTGCCGTGCCTCAATATCATTGGGTTCCAAGGTAGCTCGGTGAATATTGCTAGACAGGAGTACCAGTGCTTGTTTGCAAAGCATATCAGAATATATATTCTTCTTAATATTACTGGTATAGGCTTCTATTGCGTGTACCATCGCATCAATGCCCGTCGCCGCGGTCACTGCTGCTGGCAAGCCTATGGTCAGCGTTGCATCTAATATGGCAATGTCAGGATAAAGCAAATCACTCACCACACCGGCTTTTGTGGTATCGCCGGTTGTCACAATTGCAACCGCCGTTGCTTCAGACCCAGTGCCAGCAGTGGTTGGGATAAGCACTAGGGGCAGACGACTACCATTTGCTTGATCAACACCATAGACTTCCTCTAGCGTCTGGGAGTTGTGTTTAGATGCTAGCAGCGCAACCAGTTTTGCAGTATCCATAGAGCTGCCGCCACCAAAACCGATAATTGCGTCTGCGCCGTGATTTTGTGCACAGGTTATCGCATGCTTTATCAAGCTATCACTCGGGTCTGCTAGCACATCCTCAAAGTGAGCAAACTCGAAACTATATTCTTCTGTTGATCCTTGACCTAAACATATTGCTGGCTGAGCAGACAAATCCAAATTAGATTGAAGCTTGTTGAGCAATTTACATTCAACGATACCTTTGTCAGTTATGATAAAGGGACGTTTGCTATTCAGCTTGAGCAATATAGATGCAATGTCTGAAAGAGCGCTTGGGCGACTAACGATCGTGGGCGTGGTGCTAAATCTAAAATGATTCATGAGATGCTGCGCAAGAATTGAATGTTCAAAGCATTGCAAATATCGATACGTGTGGTCAACTAAATTAGCGTATTTGCCAAAAAATGAGGATAATCATCGAACTGCGAAGTTGATTATTGCTTATGGTCGAGTGATTAAATTTGAGTTACGATAAAAACAGACTATCTAACGTGACGTTATAATGCCTCTTTTAAAGTTGGGCCTGCAAAGACATGGCTTACTGAGCTTGCCTGTGTTTATTATTCTCAACATAACACTAGTTTTATTTACCTTGGTGTGGACGCATACTGCGAACGCGTCGAATATTTACTTGGTGCGTCACTTCGAAAAGCAAACCCTTGCACCATCTAATCCCCACTACAAAGACCCTAACTTGACTATGCGCGGTGTCGAGAGGGCCGCAAAGCTAGCGGTATTGATGCAAGCGCAAAATATCAAAACTATAATATCAAGCCCTTACCAGCGAGCGCTTCAGACCGCAATGCCAACCAGCGAGCAGGTGCACGTTGATATCGATATTTGGCCAGCAAAACCTGATGATGCGCTGGTTTCCTATCTTCTTTCGCTCAACAGTAATACCTTAATCGTTGGCCATAGCAATACTATCCCACCGCTAATCTCTAGCTTAGGTGGACCAAAAGTTGTGATCGAAGAGCAGCAGTATGGAGACCTTTTTGTACTAAGAATAGGCGCAAATAAATCGATTGAATTTGAACAATTAACGGTTGAGTAATGGATTTACAAGCAATGAAAACCCTATTTTTTGATATTCGTCATCTTTATTATTTGCCTCAGGTGCTGCCTGTAGCTGAGTTTGCTAGGTCAAGGGGCGCGGCGGTGACCTTTGTGCTATATGCAGAAGAAGGTATTTCTCATGTTACTCAAAACGCGTTAACGTCATTGCATTTCGAATACATCAATGTGTCAGATAGCCGCCAAGCGATAGACTATTATCTGCGCAGCAAACCAGATTGGGTGATTCTCGGGAATGCCCCTTCGTCAGCTTATCTGTCGATAAAAACAGTTGGCACCAAGTTAGCGTTTATGCAGCATGGCATTGGTCCAAAATCATGTTATTACACGACCAGTGAATTTGATTTTGACGTTCGATTTGTTGAAGGGCAAGTACGAAAAATCAGGCTTGAAGAGATGTTTCCTAACCGCTTATTTGTCGACGCAGGATATGCCAAGTTAGATCCGATTTTTAACCATACAGAGCAAACCGTCACCCTAGCGCATTTAGGTTTAGACCCGGTCAAACCAACCGTTTTGTATGCGCCCACGTTTTATCCATCAAGTCTGGAGTGCTTCAAGCCCAATTGGCCTGACGAACTGGCACACTGCAACCTTATCATCAAACCGCATTTTTTTAGTTTAAGTAAGCCTAAGTATATAAAACAACAACGTTTGTTGCAGTCGTGGGCAATGTATTCGAACGTCTATATAGCGCCGGTAGAAGACTACTCGTTACTACCGTTTATGCAAATTTCGGATGTCTTATTGTCCGAAGCATCTTCGACTGTTTTCGAGTTTGCCGCGTTAGATAAGCCAGTGGTGTGGTGCGATTTCTACCATGTAAGATGGACTTACAGAGGTATTTTTAGTTTTAGACTCAATCAACGTTTGGACCAGGATTTGAGTATGTTCCATGAGCTTTGTGAACGTGCTCAAAGCCCAAAGGACGTAAAGCGCAAAATCGAACATTGCTTAGCCAACAAACAAGAAAAAAGCAAAGCACGTACAACAATTACACTGTCGATGGCGGGTAAAACCGACGGCAAGTGCAGCGAGCGTGTTGTTGATTATTTATTATCAAATTAGTAATCGGTGCACGAGGCTTATTCGATATCTTTAATAACTTCGATGATTTCTGTCGTTGATATTGAGGGTGTCCGGGTCAGATATTTAACTTCGCAAATGTCTTCGAATTGATCGAACTTGCCAGACCAATCATCGCCCATAACTAATACATCTGCGCCTGAATCGATAATATACTGACGCTTTAGCTCAAGTGATTCTTCGACAAACACTTCGTCCACATATCTAATAGCCATTAGAATATTCATTCTATTTTTTAGCGAATAAACCGGCTTGCGGCCTTTTTTATCCAGATTAAGTTGGTCTGACGATACCCCAACGATTAAGCGATCTCCCATCTCTAAAGAACGTCTTAAAATATTTACATGACCTGAGTGAAAAACATCAAAGGTGCCAAAAGTAATGACTGTTTTCAGCGGCTTAATTCCTTTTGGTTGGTTGTTGTTAATAGCTATCGTCAAATAGTATATACAAGTTTTTTGTTAGGTGTTAGCAAGGTTGATGCAACGACACATGTTTGATCATAAGGTCGCTTCTGCTTATTACTCTTCATTCAAATATATTATAGATAAGCGTTATATAGCAGTTGCCCCTAAATTAGATACCGTCTACTCTACCAATAACAACTTGTTAACATATATTGACATAGATAATAACAACTGCAGCCACAACCAAGCAGTCTGTGCGTTATATACAAATAGGTTACTTAGCTAGTTAATCGCAGTATTGATTAGATAAGTAAGCGTCATATTACCAACCAAATACAAAGTGTATTACCGATACCTTTGTTGTTTGGCAAAATTTTTTGAAGTATTGAGGGAACACACTATGGACACACAATTCACACAAAAATTCACCCTAAAGCCTTTGGCATTGCTGGTGGCTTTATCTTATGCAATGTCATGCACTACTGCATTTGCACAAGAACCACAAGACGATGCGGCGAGCAATGATGAGTTCGAAACTATCATGATTACCGCATCAAAGCGCTCCACGGGGCTACAAGAAACGCCTATCGCCGTGTCCGTCACCAGTGCCCAAGATATTGCACAAACCAAAGTGCTTGATATAGGTGATTTGCAAAGCCTTGTGCCTACCTTGCGTGTTACACCATTACAACGCTCTACCAATACCAACTTTTCAATCCGAGGTTTTGGCAACGGTACTAACAATACCGGTATCGAGCCATCAGTAGGCGTATTTATCGATGGCGTCTATCGTTCGCGCGCAGCCGCGCAGATCGGCGACTTACCGCGTTTACAACAGGTAGAGGTACTTAGCGGGCCACAAAGTACGCTGTTTGGTAAAAATGCGTCTGCAGGTGTCATTAATGTCAGGACTGAAGCACCTTCTTTTAGTCTCGAAGGCCGCACTGAAGCAACCATTGGTAACTACAATCAGCGTATTCTAAAAGGCTTTATTACCAACGGGATCACTGACGAGTTAGCGTTTAGTTTGTCTGGTGGGATCAACAAACGTGACGGCTATACCGAGAGTGTGGTTGGTCTAGGTGATATTAACAACCGTGACAGATGGAATGTTAGAGGACAGGCACTTTATCAACCTACCGAAGATGTGACTTTTCGCTTCATTGCCGACTACAGTGAAATTGACGAAGCGTGCTGTACGGTTGCTGACGTAATCAATGGGCCAACTACGGCGGCAGTTCGTGCGCTAGGCGGCACCGTACTGGACGATTCTGACCCATTTGCTTTTACATCAGCACTGAATATTAACCCAGATAACTCAGTTGAGGATGGCGGCTTCTCGCTCCAAGTTGATGTCGATTATGAGACGTTTGCATTCACCTCGATTACGGCCTTACGTAATAACAAAGCTAACTATTTCGTTGATGTGGATTACACGTCTTTGGATATCCTGACCGAAGAAGGTCACACCGACATCGATACCTTTACCCAAGAGTTTCGTTTAACCTCTACCGATGACGGTGATTTTAGTTGGCTCGTAGGTGCTTTTTACTTTGATGAAGAAGTTGATACCGGCGATACCCTGTTCTATGGCAGAGATATCCGTAACTACTTTAACGCATTGGGCCTAGGTCCCTTGCTTGGCGGTGCAGAAGCCGTATTTGGTTTGGCGCCGAACACCTTTTTTGCGGCTAATACGGCGGTTAACAGCGAGTTTTTACAAGACAACCAAGCATTTTCTTTGTTTGCTAGTTTTGACTATGATCTCAGCGAAGATTTAACCGCTACCTTAGGTCTTAGCTATACAAAAGACGAAAAAGACGTCTCGATTGTGTCGACCAGCAACGAAACGCTGGCGAGCATTGACTTTGTTAACGATTTGACGTTGTTTGGTGTGCCCATCAATTTTATTCCAGATTTTGCGTCTCCTGTCGTTATTCCAACCTTGCAGAGCGTTCAGTTCTTGCCACCGCAATTAGATTTCCCCAACTCAGTTGAAGACGGAAAAAGTTCAGACAGCAAGACCACATGGAGCGTTCGTTTAGCGTATACCCTAAACAAAAACGTTAACTTCTTTGCCACGGCGGCAACCGGCTTCAAAGGTACCTCGTGGAACTTATCGCGTGATACTCGCCCGTTCTTGACTGACCGTGAAACACTCAGCGGGGCAGGCCTGTTGCGTGCAAACCAAAGTTACGGTACTCGTTTTGCTGGACCAGAAGAGACAGAAGTATTTGAGGTGGGTATGAAAACACGCTTCAAAAAAGGTGCTTTCAACGTCACCTTGTTTGATCAAACAATCAAAGGCTTCCAGTCTAGTACATTTGTGGGCACCGGTTTCGTGCTTGCCAATGCGGGACAACAGTCTACCAAAGGAATTGAGTTTGATTCTGTATATCGTCCTACTGACAATATTGATCTGACTTTTGCGGGTATTATTCTTGACCCTATTTACGATTCGTTTGTAGGCGCATCTGGCATAAGTGGTCCAATCGACTTGTCAGGTCAAAAACCATTTGGTATTCATGAGCGAAGCTTTAACGCGGGCATTACTTACAATTTCGAATTTGAAAATGGTATGTTTGGTTATATTAGAACGGATTATCAATACGAAAGTGAAGTTCAGTTAGTGTCGAACGTACCACCAGAATTAAACCGAGAAGTCAGCACTTTTAATGCAAGCGCGGGTTTGACAATGCAAAATGGTGTGAGCTTGCAACTATGGGTACGTAACCTGAATAATGATGAGTATTACTTGTCGGCGTTCCCACCACCGATTCAAGCAGGCAGCTTCAGTGCTTATCCTAATCAGCCTCGTTTGTTCGGCGCGTCGATTTCATATGAGTTCTAAGGTCGTTTAAGCTAAGTATCTACCAAGCCTCACATTTTTGTGGGGCTTTTTACTTTTGTAGTGACATGTTTTAAGCTTTCACGTAGTTGTATCAAAATGTACTTTTTACATTTGTATTGTTTATCAGGAGAAAAAACCTTGCCCTCAATAATTACTGCCCAACCTTATCGAATATCTACTTTATATCGCCAGCTTAAATCTCTGTCGCGCGCTGTGCTGCCAATTGCAGTTTGTGCTGCAAGTGTAGGCTTGGCACATGCAGATACTGGCACCTTGGACTATCAGGACGTCTTCGACCTAGAGACCGCTGCAAAGCCTGTCTTTAGTCCAGACAGCAAATATGTTGTATATGAGCGCGTTAGCATGGACGTACAACATGATAAAAAATCATTAGAACTATGGAAGATAGAGTTATCAAGCGGCAAAAATGTGCCCTTGATTCAAGGTTTGGGTCTGGGCTTAAGTAAAGCGGCATCTCCTCGCAATGCGGTCTTTTCACCTTCAGGGGAGAAAGTTGCGTTTATTGCTAATGACGAGCAAGGGGCGCAGATATTTGTTTACTATCTTGATTCAAAAGATCTCATTCAAGTAACGCGGCTTGGACAATCACCATCAAACATCATTTGGTCTCCAGATGGTAAGCAAATTGCCTTCTCAATGTTTACCCCAGAGGATACAAAGCCCATATTCAAAGACATGCCATCCAAACCAGAGGGTGCAAAATGGGCAGAGCACGCCAAACTCATAGACAAAACATTGTATCGTCGTGACGGCAGTGGATATGTTGAAAACGGTTATCAGCACCTTTACGTAGTACCAGCCAGTGGCGGTACACCCAAAAAGATTACATCAGGAAGCTTTCATCATAGCGGAACGCTTGCTTGGCATCCCAAAAAACCCTTGATCTTTTTTGCTGCTAATCGCAGTGATAATTGGGAATTGGAACCCGCAGAGTCAGATATTTTCAGTATTGATATTGACACCTTAGATTTGCAAAAGGTGACTGAGTTTACAGGTCCCGAATCCAATCCAATGCTTTCAAAAGAGGGTGACACTTTGATATTTGAATGGGTTAATGATCGCAAGCTATCGTATCAAGTTAACCAAATTATGACACTGGATTTGACCGATACTAAGACTAAGCGCTCACTTACCCCCGATTTGGATAGACAGATTCAAGACGTCAAGTTAAAGCCTGACAGTAATGAAATATTCTTTAGCTATATAGACAAAGGCGAAACAAAGCTTGCATCGGTCAATATTAAAGGGAAGAAGGAGACATACGATGTTGAGATGGGCGGACAAGCTATTGGTCGGCCTTATACTAGTGGTGACTTTGCAATAGCTGAAAATGGAACGATTGTGTTTGTAGAGGATAATAGTCATCGCCCTGGAGATTTAAGCTTACTAAAACGGGGTAAGAAAACTCAACTGACGGATCTCAATAGTGATGTCTTTGCGCATATCAACACAGCCATAATCAAACCTTTGAGCGTTAAGTCTAGCTTGGATGAATTAGAGATTGGCGCATGGATAGCCTATCCCCCAGATTATGATGAAAAGGCTGACAAAAAGTATCCGCTGATTATAGAAATTCACGGAGGTCCTCACGCCTCGTATGGCGACACCTTTAGTATGGAAATTCAATTGATGGCGGCAAAAGGCTACGCAGTTGTCTGGTCAAATCCTCGAGGCAGTTCTTCATATGGAGAAGACTTTGGTAATTTAATTCACCACAATTATCCTTCAAACGATTATCAGGACTTAATGGACGTGATCGATGTGGCGATTGAAACGGGTAATATAGATGACAGCAATTTATTTATAACAGGAGGCTCAGGAGGAGGCGTGCTCACGGCATGGAGCATTGGCAAAACAAAGCGCTTTTCTGCTGCTGTGGTCGCCAAGCCAGTGATTAATTGGTTGAGCTTCGCGTTAACCGCAGATGCCTATCCATTTTTTACTCAATATTGGATGGAAGCTATGCCGTGGGAAATCCACGATAAACTATGGCAGCGCTCACCTCTTTCTCTGGTGGGCAATGTAACGACTCCCACCATGTTGTTAACAGGCGATGCCGATTATCGCACGCCAATTAGCGAGACAGAGCAGTATTACCATGCTTTGCGGTTGCAAAGTGTGCCATCGGTGATGGTCAGAATCCCGGGTGCGTCACACGGTATTGCGGCTCGGCCCAGTCACCTGATTCAAAAAGTAGGCAATATAGTAGCGTGGTTTGACCGCTATAATACTCAAAAAGCGAAAGAGCAGTAAAATAATCGAAAGAAAAAGTTGCAGAAATACAAAATAAAACGGTGTACAAGAATCTATCGCGTCAAATAAGACGCGATAGATTATTTGCAGGTATTAAGGGCTTAGAACTTATAAGAACCTTGAACATAAACAAAGCGACCTTGACCGCTGTGCACTGTGTTTACGTAACCGTAAAAATCATGGTGGCTATAAGACGGCTCCTCATTCAATAGATTAGTTGCACCCACTGTCAGGACTGTGTTTTCAATACCTTGATAGTTCAGTACCAAGTCAACCGTTGTCATTGAATCTACGGTCTTGTCACCAAAACCAGAATCTGCGTCGCCGTCAAATTCGCCAATATAGTTGACTGCTAGTGTCGCGTTGATATCGTTCATCATCCAATCAACAGAGCTAGTATGACGAACTTTAGGCTGCTCAAATTCACCTTCTTGAATATTCAAGCGCGTGCCGCCATCAGCATCTGGACGAAACTCTTCATACTTGAGTACGTAATTCATTACAAAGCCAAATTTGAACTGACCGTAATCAGACTCTAGACGATACCCCATATCAAAGTCGATACCGTTGGTTTCCAAATCACCGATGTTTTGGAACGAATCAAACACCTGAACAACTTCGCCTGGATCGTTTGGATCAGACGTAGGAATACGTTCTACAACCGAGCCATCGTTGCCAAAGTTTGTGAATACAAACTGGGTGTCCGAATCAATGATGTTTTCGATATCATAGTTGTAAAAATCTAACGAGAAATCTAATTCATCAGTAATTTGATAAATCATGCCTAGGTTATAACTGCTCGACTCTTCAGGTCCCAACTCTGGGTTGCCCGCAAACACCGCGGTGTATTCTTGTGGCTGGCAAGCAATACCCACAGCATTACAACGCACCGTATCAACTAAGTTTGGCGATTCATCGGTGCGGCCCAAGCCCAATTGATGCAAAGAAGGGGCTCTAAATGCAGTGCCATAAGACCCTCTAAAAGACAGATCTTGTGTTGCTGACCACAAAAACGAGATTTTTGGATCGCTAGTCGAACCAAAATCACTATAGCGTTCGTGACGCACTGCCAACTGAACTTCTAGTTCATCTAGTACTGGGATTGCCATTTCGGCGCTGATTGATTTACTGTCTCTTTCACCGTTTGCTTGAGTTGCCTCAGTACCAAACACATCCCCGCATATAAACTGGTCATCTGGGTTATCGCTGATAGCCTCTTCACGATACTCAGCTTTGAGTGCAAGCATAAGTTCGCCTGCTGGCAGCTGTGCAATCGGTCCAGAAACAGTAAAATCAACAGATTTGTTAGTTGATTTGCCGACACGTGTAGTTGTGGTTTCAATAAAGTCCAACGATTCTTGTGAGTTTAGAGAAGGTTCAAACGGATTCCAAAGTTCAGAATCAATAGCCTCTTGGACACGGCGAGAATTTGGAAAGCCATCTACACCGCGCTCAACCGACTCACTTTTTATGTAGCTATAAGCGGCTTCCCAGTTCCATGCGTCTATTTCACCACTGAGACCTAGAATTGCTCTGTAGTAATCAGTATCAACGCGCTTTTCGCGGTTGCCTATATCTACTGTGCGGCGACGCATTGTCAAATCTTGCCCAAAGAAGGGGTGATCTGGCTGGTCAGCAAACGGATGGTTTGCATTGTCACCGTCCATAAATAGCTCATTAAAGCTAGGGCTGCCGGCTCCGCGCACTATAGATTTTGAATTTTGCCCATTAAAATCGACAAAAGCACGCATTTCATCATTGATCTCGTAGCGACCGAGATAGTTATAACTAAAACGCTCTGCATCGGGTACCATCGTCATCACAGGCGCATAATCGTAACGACATATGTTGGCAGCACGATCGATATCTTCTGGTGGGCAACGATCAACCCCAAATTCATCAATAATACGATTAGTAGGGTCAGATTTGAGAGCAATCGTACCCGGAATACCGGCAGAACTTCTAAAATCTACCGCATCAGGATCATTTGGACGAAGAGCGGCTTGGTTAGCCGACCGAGCATAAGCGCGGTCCGCATACAACACTTCTTCACGATCGAAGTAATCTAGGATGAAGGTATGGCTGAATTTTTCGCTGCTATTACCCCAAATTAGGCTTAAGTTTTGTTCTTGGCCGCCACCGTCAGCAGTATCACCGACTTTCAAAGATACTTGGGCACCGTCGAAATCATCCTTGAGTACAACGTTTATGACACCGGCGATTGCATCAGAACCATACGTAGCTGAAGCGCCATCCTTAAGTATATCAACGCGTTTGATAGCCGCAATTGGAATGTTGTTGATATCCACAAACGCCGTGTCGATACCTTTAGCAAAAGGTGATACAGAGACTCTGCGACCGTTGATAAGAATAAGCGTCGAGTCTGCTCCAAGACCCCGAAGCGAAACGCTAGAACCACCGTTTGCAGTATCATCACTGCTGTTGCCTTGAGTCGAGAACGTCCCTTGACCAGAAATCGGTAGCTTGGTGAATAGGCTAATCAGATCTGTCACGCCTGTGTTAGCAATTTGCGCAGCATCAATTGACGTAATTGGCGATGGGCCAGCCAAATCAGTGCGTTTTATAAGTGAGCCTGTTACCGCAATGCGTTCGATATCTTCATCTGCTTGTTCTTGCGCCATAACCGCGCTATGACTCAAAGCTAAGCTGACGGCAGACGCCGCGAGTGCCAGTTTTATTTTTGTGTTTCTCATTTGAATTTCCCTTTAACATGATACCAATCTGAGTTGGATTTTTATGGAGTAACTTACTGTTTTTCAGACAGTAATTAGGGTGATAGCACAGCTTCTAGGTCGATGATATGTGCAAAGTCCCAAAAATATACCTTCAAATGTTACAAAATATTAGAATTACTGTTCTCAAGTATACCGTTGATATTTATGTAAAATAAGCCAGCATCTTAGTGCTGGCGCGAGGTGCGCCTTAGTCAATCGATGGCAACTTAAACGATTAACTAAGGCATAGGGAGTGACAGTTACGACACATTGAGGCGCGGTATTTTTTACGACTTTAGTCGCGTTTAATAGTGTCGTTGGACCTTATTCAATAACGCGCTGTCTTCAAACTCCAAGGTAACCTCGCGGTTTAGTATAATGTTGCCTTCTACTCGCGAGTCCTTGCTGATCGTTAAGACGGGGTTTTTTTTCCAAGAATAATTATTGTTCACTTCTTGGTAAACCACATTACCCTTAATAACGGTGCCGGCTTTAAGATAGGTATTGCCATTTTTAGTCTCTATATTTTGTTCGACGGTTACCCCACTCAGGTTGATACTCCCGTTGACTGAGGTAATATCTCCACCAACGCTGCTATCTTCATCAATCTCAATTGACCCATTAACAGATGTGACGTCTACGCTCGACGTAAAATGGGTTTGAATGTCAATCTTGCCATTAACCACTTTTACGTTGTTTGCAGTCACATAATCACCAATGCTGACTCTACCATTGACGTTAGATATGCTTTGAG